>Ga0111539_10000094_pt1 | contig 93849 bp, 75 predicted proteins | sample RhiMethybrSRZTD1_FD_79667 | JGI IMG/M metagenome (GOLD analysis project Ga0111539, IMG submission 79667) | Populus rhizosphere microbial communities from Tennessee, USA - Rhizosphere MetaG P. TD hybrid SRZTD1 (version 2) (version 2) | ecosystem: Host-associated > Plants > Roots > Rhizosphere >...
AGGAGTCGGCCGAGGTTGGTCCGCGGCGACGTCGACGGATCGGTCATCAGCAGGTGCAGGCCGAGGAAGCCGGCGGCCGGCAGGTTCGACGCCGCGAATACGTGCGAGCCGGTCACCGCGGTGTAGAGGTGGTTGGTGACGACGATCACGATCGCTGCGGTCATCGTCATCAGCGTCACGGAGAAGAAGTGCTGCACGACGAGGCCGACGCAGAACAGCACGAGGTAGATGTGCGGCGGTCCGTCGATCGTCGTCGCCAGCGACCGCGCCAGCGTCGCCTGGTCGGTGGTGCCGGTGACGATCAGCGCCACCGACGCGACCAGGAGGCCGAACCCGGACGGGTTGAAGATGTGCGTGCGGCGGCCTTCCTTCTGCCACTTCAAGAACTCCTTGCCGAGCAGCGCCACCGTGATCATCGCGAACTGCCACGGGAACCACGCGTCGTTGAACCAGATGAACAGGTTCGTGCTCAGCACGATCGGCAACGGGCCGGAGGTGAGCCGCCAGGTGCGGCCGCGTGTCCACGCGAACAGGGCTTCGAACGCGAAGACGAACAGCAGCTGTGCGACGATCAGCGGGATCTGCTGGTAGATCGCCGGCCAGTGCCAGCCCCAGTATCCGTACACCGTGCCCTGCATGCAGGCCTGGATGTAGTGCTGCTTGATCGGCGCCACGATCTCGACGCGCATCGGCCGCCGCCGCAGCCACAGTGCGAGTTGCCATGCCGCGAGCGCCAGCCCGACGCCGAGGAACGACCAGACGACGTGGTTGTGCTGGCGCGCGCGCGGCAGCGCCAGGATCGCGAGGAACGCGGCGGTCAGGATCAGCGGCAGACGCGCCAGCCCCGGACTGTCGCGCCCCGCCGGCTGGGCGGTCATCGCGGGAGCGAGCGCAGGAGAGGGCATGATGCGACCCTGGTACCGGATGGGCCGGAGGTTGCAAGGGCCGGTCCCGGCGCAGCACGGGTCCGCGCATTTTTCGCCGAGCAATGGCTCCGTCGAGATCGTCACGGTTCTTGCGCCGGGCGTGTGGCAACTCGCGATCGACCTCGGCAAGTTCGGCATTCATCGGCGCTCGGTCGAGGTACGCGCGTGCGAAGTCGCCGAGGTCGACGTGGCCGTGCAGTGACCACTCAGGTTGGTCGTGCCGGTACGAATGCCTGAGCAGGTGACCACGGGACTGCGATCCGCTAGCTGCACACGTCACGCCTGCGGTGACACCGGCGTGGATCGGCATGGAACTGCGCTGGAACGAGTCGAGGTTGGGGCCTCGGGCGGGCAAGTGCCCGGGGCCCTTTTTTCCATGCACTCGCGCGGCGGAAGGTGAGCGGGCCCTGTCAGTGCTCGAGCGCGAGCCCGCCGATGCAGGCGATGGCATTGACGCCGGTCACGCTGTCGATCCAGATCGTGTCGAAGGGGCTGGCGGCCGCGGGCACGTCGATCACGTAATCCTGCAGACCGACCTCCCATCGCTGCGTCCCCACCAGCCTCAGGTTCGCCGTCTCGACGCCGTTCCGCCGCAGCCGGAACCCGTACTCGATGAGCCCGAACACGCGCACACGCAGCCGGGTCGCATGCACGGGCTCGGGCCAGCGGACCTCGAGCCCGCCGGCGTAGATGACGCGCGTGCGCGGCTCGTAGAACCAGTAGCTGCCGATCGGCGACAGTGGCTCCAGCTCGGCCGGGGTGACGGGCAATCGCGGCGGCGCACGGTATTGCTCGTCGACGAAGGCGCGCAGATCGGCGTCGTAGGCGCCGCGCCACAGATCGAACATTGCCTGCAGGCGCGCGCCGTCGAACACGGGCGCGCGAACGACGAGCCGCATCGCTTCGTAGTAGCGATGCAAACCAGCGTGCCGGATCTTGTTCTCACCCGTCGCCAGGCTCTCGAGATAGCCCTCGGGGAATCGCCGCTCGAAATGGCCGATCCGCCACCTCGCGGGGTCGGCGACCGGCAGCCGAGTCAGCAATGGGTCCAGCAACCACGAGTCACAGAAGTGAACGTTGTCGCCCGCCACGTATGCGTAACGACCGACCTGCGGCCAGGCGATGACGGCGGGACCGCGCTGAAAGGCGCGCATGAAAGCGCTGGCGACGCCCGCGGCGGGCACGTCACGGTTCGGGCTCAGCAGTCCCAGCGAGTCGTAGTAGATCCGCCGTTCATCGACGATGCCGTGGTAGGGCTCGGTCGCCCTGTCGTGCGCGGGACTGCGCAGGAAGTCGGGCACGCCGCCGAGCAGCAGCAGCACCGGCGCCGCCGCGGCGCTGGCGACCAACAGGCTGCGCGGGGCGCTGGCGAACGCGCGCGTCAGGATCGCCAGCGCGACGACGAACGGCACGGTGAAGAAGCGACCGACCATGAAGTCGCCGCCGACCTCGACGATGTAGCCGCAATACAGCAGCGCGCCGAGCGCGAGCCCGCGGCAGCCGAGGTGCTTTTGCGAGAGCCCGATGCCGATGCCGGCGGCGATGACGGCAGTCGTCGTGGGATCGTGCTGCGTCGACGCGACGACGTAGTGCCAGCCCTGGACCAGCAGATCCGGAAGCGGCAAGCCGTGCGCGAGCTTCGCGTAGCCGACCACGGGGATCGGCGTGCCGTAGTAGATCGTCGCGAACAGCAGCCAGCCGACGAAGGGCGACATGCCGAGCACTGCCCACGACAGGCGCTGCCGCCACGAGACGCCGCGCGCGGCCGCGATCACCATCGGCGCCGTGACCAGCAGCAGGTCCAATCGGGTGCACGCCGCCAACGCCGCGAGCAGGACCGTTCGCCGATAGCGGCGGCAGGGATCGCTTTCGCGCCACGCGATCCCGATCTGCAGCACGAGCAGCAGGTGGGCCAGCGGGTTCTCGAGACCCGCCGTCGCATACTCGGTGAACGCGCGCGAGCAAAGCAGCAGCAGGACCACGACCGCGGCGGCGGCCGTCGTCGACGCGAGCCGCGGCAAGCGCCACGCCGCGAGCGCGGACAGCGCGAAGCCTGCCGCGAGCGTCGTGAAGTAACACTCGCCGGTGACGACGCGACCCGCCGCGAGCAAGAACATCCACAGCGGATGCACGTTGATCTGCACGCGCTCGGCGCTGTTCCAGCGCAGTCCGAGGCCGCTGACGATGTTCTCGACGGTGCGCAGCGTGATGTAGGCATCGTCGCTCACCCACGCGAGCCGCACGATCACGAGCAGCAGTCCGCCGAACAGCGCGACGAGGCAGAGGCGGGCGAGGCGAGCGGGCGGCATGCGGCGCGCGGGAGCATACCCATCGCGCGATCGCGGACTCCTGCCCGGCCGTTCCTTCAAGCGCGGGTCGCCGATCCTCCGCGCCAGCGGTCGTTGACCGCGCCGTCGCGACGAACAGACTGTCCCGTGGCGACTCGATCGAAGGCGTTTTCGAGAGTTGCGAGGGCAGTGGCGGCAGGATCGCGGCGCCGGAGCCATCGGCCCGGCTCCGCCAGCAGGCTCAGCCAGCCGGCTCAGCTGGGCCTTTTCCGAGCATGCTCGGCGGGCTGGGGCGGAGCCCCGTTAGACTGAGCAGAGTGGCAGCCAGCGAATTGACCACCCTCGTCGAGCGAATGCGGCCGGTGCTGTTGCGCTACCCGCAGATCGCTGCGGCGTGGGTGTTCGGCTCGGCGGCTCGCGAGGAGTTGCGACCCGAGAGTGATATCGACGTCGGGCTTCTGTTGCACGATTCTCGCGCGACGGCTGCTGACGAGTACGCAATGCTCGGTGACTTGGTCGCGCGGCTCGAAGTGGTCACGGCGCCCCGCCCCGTCGATGTCGTGCTGCTCGAACACCAAGGGCCCGTGTTCGCTCACGAGGCGTTGATCGACGGCGTGCTGATCCTGGAACGGGACCGCGAACGTAGAGCGGACTTCGAAGCGTCGGCGGTGATGCGCGGCATCGACTTTCGTCCGACGTGGGAGATCGCGCGCCAGGGACAGCTCGAAGGGCTGCGTGAGCGACTGCGGGGGGCGCGGCGGTGAGCGCCAACGACAAGCTGCGCAAAGCCCAGGTCGTGCACGCAAATCTCGAAAAGCTCGAGCGCATCCCGCAGCGGAGCTACGACGAGTTCGCAGCCGACTTCCGCAACACCGAGGCGTCGCTGCATCTGCTGCAGACTGCGATCCAGGCGCTGCTCGACCTCGCGAGTGGGATCTGCGCAAGGCTCGGGCTCGACACACCGCGCACGAGTTTCGAGATCCTCGAACGGCTCGAAGCGAATGGTAGGCTGCCGGCGGGCTCCGCCGCGCGGTTTGCGCCGATCGTCGGTTTCCGCAACCGCGTCGTGCACCTCTACGACCGCGTCGATCCGCAGATCGTTTGGCGCGTCGTCACCGAGCGACGGCGCGACTTGCTCGACTTGCTCGGTCTGTTGCTTGCGATCGAGTCGAGTTGAGACCGCCTCCCCGTGCGAAGATGTCCTCGATCTGGCTCGCGGGCGCCGCGACAGGCCGCGCTCACAACCGGCTGCCGATCGGCCACAGCGTGTACACCGACTTCGTCTGCGGCGAAGGAGCAGCAGGGGGATCGGTCTGCTGCGCCGCGAGCGGCGGCAGCGCGAAACAGAGGGGAACGAACAGCGACGGCAGCAGCAGGCACGGGTGCATTGGATGAAGAGCGGTGAGTGGCGGCGGAGCTTCCCCCGGCGCTGCCACGCGCTGGCAGCCCGGTGCGCCCACCGGCGAGAATAGCCGCGCCGCGCGCCCCGGACTTCCCTGATCGCCTGAAGAACTCGTCCCTCGTCGAGGCGGCGCGGGTGCCTGGGCTCAGGCTTGCCGCGCCGATCCGTCGCCGGAGGCGATGGCGCGCAGGTTCGCGACCGCGGCTCGACCTGCGGCGAGTTGCAGCCTTCGCGCGAGCGGCCGCAGTTGCCGCGACAGCCAGGTGCCGCAGCGGCTGTGTGCGGACACGACGGCGCGCACGCGGCCCGTCGCGAGGTCCTTCTCGACCGCGAACGTCTCGACGCCGCACTCGGGATGGCCGGTAAGCGTCCGGTAGGCGAAGCCGGCGCGGTGCGTTCCGTTGGCTGCGCCGTCGAACACTTCGACGACGCGTGCGGCGAACACGAGATACACCCCGGGCAGCATGCGGTAGCGCGCGACCACGGTCTCGCCGGCGACGACGGGATCCTGCTCGCGCAGGCCAGCGATCATCCGCGCTGGGAACGAACGGTAACTGCGCGCCGCGGCGGCAGCGCGGCGGAACGGGCCCTCGGGCAGCGGCGGGCCCGGCGGCTCAGACGGCAGTTCACATTCGTGGCGGTCGGTCGCGACGCCGCGCGCGCCCGGCGTCACCTCGGGCCCGAACGGGCGATCGGCGAACGCCTGCGGCGCGGGCACGTCACCGAGCCACGGCAGCACGATCTGCATCTGCGCGACCGGTTCTGGCTGCGGCAACAGGTGCAGCGCGAGCAGCGCCGGCAGCGCGAACCCGAACACCTGCAGCGGGGCGTGCGTCAGGGTCATGTCGAGCAGCGAGAGGTGCTTCGCCCCGAGCCAGGTCGTCGTCGCGTAGACCGCGACGAGCGCCATGCCGCCACACAAGGCCAGCGACGCGAGCGCCAGCAGCGCTGCGGGCAGCATCCGTTCGCAGCTGGTGGCGAGCCACGTGAGCTGTGCGGCCACCGCGAGCGCGGCCAAGAGCAGCAACAGCGCCGCGAGCAATTCGATCGACGCATGGCCGCGCGCCCCGGCCGTGATGCCGATCGCAACCGCGGGTACACCGATCACGACGCCGATGCACGCGAGCGCGCCGAGCGGCCCCGTGGCGAGCCGGCTCGCGCGGCCCGCGACGATCGGCAACACGAGGCCCGCGAAGTGGAAGTGGGCCGCGGTCAGCAGCAGCCACGGCTCTTCGAACCCGAGCACGGGCAGCGCGGCGCGCGACGCGAACGTCCACGCGCCGCCGACCGCGAGGAACACGAGTCCCGCATCGATCGCGACTTCGGCGGCCGGTCCGCCGCCGCGCTCCGCCGCGTGCAGCGCGCCCAACAGCGCGATGAACAGCGTGAACAGCAGCCAGGGCACCGCGAGCCAGGCGGCAACAGGGCCCGGTGCGAACGAACACGACGCGACCAGGCAGCACCCGGCCGGCAACCAGCCGAGGCGCGCGAGATGCCACCGACCATGCGCCGCGCCCGGGTCGGCGAGCGCGAGAGCCAGCGGCACCGCGATCAGTGCGCCGACGAGCAGCAGCGTCGTCGCCACGGCGACGAGGTCGAATGTCTGTCCTGAGATCCCGAGGCGGCAGGCGACGAGCGCGGCCCCGCATGCGGCCGCGCGGCGGAAGGTCCACATCGCGACCCATCGTAGGGGCGAGCGACACATGCCGGTAACGTGGCGTAGCCGTGAACGAACGACCCGACTCGCCGACGCCCAGAGCACACGTCGTGATCGTGGGTGGGGGATTCGCCGGACTCAGCGCGGCGCGCGCGCTGCGCCGCGCGCCAGTTCGGATCACGATCGTCGACCGGCGCAACCACCACCTGTTCCAGCCGCTGCTCTACCAGGTCGCGACGGCAGCGCTGAATCCGGGCGACATCGCGTATCCGATCCGCGCGGTCGTGCGGCGGCAGCACAACGCGCGCACGATCCTCGCGCGCGTCGATGCGATCGACCCGCAGGCCCGCACGCTGAAGCTCGCCGACGGCTCGTTGACGTTCGACTACCTCGTCGTCGCGACGGGGGCCACCCACAGCTACTTCGGCAAGGAGGAGTGGGAGGGATGGGCTCCGGGGCTCAAGACGATCGAGGACGCGCTCGAGATCCGCCGCCGCGTGCTGTCGGCGTTCGAAGCCGCGGAACGGCTCGCCGACCGTTCGCAACTGGGCGCGACGTTGACGTTCGTCGTGGTCGGCGCAGGCCCGACCGGCGTCGAGCTGGCCGGGGCGCTGTCCGAGATCGGCCGCCTCACCGTCGCGAAGGACTTCCGCTCGTTCGACCCGCGCACGCTGCGCGTCCTGCTCGTCGAAGCGGCGCCGCGCGTGCTGCCGCCGTATCCAGAGTCCTTGTCGGCGAGCGCCAAGAGCCAACTCGAACGGATCGGCGTCGAGGTGCGCGCCGGCGCCATGGTCACGAAGATCGACCAGACCGGGGTCTGGCTCGGCGACGAGCACATCGATGCGCGCACCGTGTTGTGGGCCGCGGGCGTCGCAGCGTCACCGCTCGGCAAGGCGCTCGGGGCGCCGACGGACCGCGCAGGTCGTGTGCTCGTACAGCCGGACCTGTCGGTGCCGGGGCATCCGAACATCTTCGTGGTCGGCGATCTGATGCATCTCGTGCAAGACGGTGCTCCGCTGCCCGGTGTCGCGCCGGCCGCGATCCAGAGCGGCCGTCACGCGGCGCGCAACATCGCGGCGATGGTCGCGGGGCGCGCTGGCACGCCGTTCCGTTACTTCGACAAGGGTTCGCTCGCGACGATCGGCAGGGCGAAGGCCGTCGGCATGGTCGGACGGCTGCACCTGAAGGGCTTCGTCGCGTGGTGGATCTGGTGGCTCGTGCACATCGCCTACCTGATCGGCTTCCGCAATCGCCTCGTCGTGATGATCGGTTGGGCTTGGCAGTACTTCGCGTTCTCGCGCGGCGCGCGGCTGATCACGGGTCGCACGTGGGAGCCCGGACGGCAGTCCGAGACCGTCAGAACGAACCGATCGTGAGCGACAGCGCGTTCGTGCTCGTCAGCGCCGTGATGCCGAGTGGGCCGAGCTCGACCGGGACGACCTGCTGCTGGAGGGCCTGGCCCGCGAGCGCGACGGTGTCGGGAATCGGGACCAGCGTCTGCAGGCTGCCCGCTTGCGGTACGTGCAGCGAGAGCAGGTCCGGACTCACGAGCAGCGTGCAACCCGGCACACCCTGCGGCAGGACCGACGACAACGGGATCGAAGTGGTTTGCAACCCGAGCACGCCGACCGCGAGCCCGTTGGCCGGCATGCCGGACGCGACGGAACCGAACGTCGAACCGGTCCAGGGCAGCGTCGTCGCGACCAACACGTTGGGTCCACCGGAGCCGCTGCAGCCCGCGCCGTATGGGAGCGTGGAGGCAGGGCAGGTCGACGTCAGACGTGCGATGTAAGGGGAGATGAAGGACCCGGCAGTGTTGAACTGACCACCCACGACGAGATCGCCGTTGTGCATCATCAGGGTCCACGCGGTGGTGTACCCGGCCACGCCTCCCAATCCGGTGCCGATCGCCGACCAGCTCGTGCCGTTCCAGCGCGCGATCCTGAAGGCGCTCATTCCACCGGCAGCGATGAAGTTGCCACCGGCCACGAGGTCTCCGTTCGGCAGCGGCGTCAGGGAATGAACCGCCGGGATCATTCCCGAACCCAAAGCTGACCAGCTCGTGCCGTTCCAGCGCGCGATCCCGTTGGCGCTCACTCCGCCAGCAGCGGTGAAGTCGCCTCCAGCCACGAGATCCCCGTTTGGCAACGTCGTCAACGCGTACACGATCGAGCCGATCGAGCCGGACATTCCGGAGCCGAGCGCCGACCAACTCGTACCGTTCCAGCGCGCGATCCTGTTGGCGCTCACGCCGCCAGCAGAGGTGAAGTTGCCACCGGCCACGAGATCCCCGTTCGGCAGCCTCGTCAGGCAGGTCACCCACGTGGGAGAGCCGCCACTCAGCCCGGTGCCGAGCGCTGACCAACTCGTGCCGTTCCAGCGCGCGATGTTGTTGGCGCTCACTCCGCCAAAAACAACGGTGAAGGTGCCAGCGGCCACGAGATCTCCGTTCGGCAGCGTCGTCAGCGCGAGTATTCCAGTTCCAAGTGGGCTGCCCATCCCGGTGCTGAGCGTCGACCAGCTAGTGCCGTCCCAGCGCGCGACGTAATGAATGAGCGTCCCGACTGGAAAGATGCCGCCCGCCACGAGGTCTCCGTTCGGCAGCGTCGTCAGCGCGTTCACGGGGCCGCTTGTGCCCGCACCGAGCGCCGACCAGGAGGTGCCGTTCCAGCGCGCGATGAAGTTCGCGCTCCCTCCGCCGGCAATGGGGAAGGAACCCTGCGCGCCCGCCACGAGATCTCCGTTCGGCAGCGTCGCCAGCGCCCTCACGTTGGTCATGCCCGGGCCGAGCGCCGACCAGGAGGTGCCGTTCCAGCGCGCGACGTAGGGAGCGCTCACATAGCCAGCAAAGTCAAACGAACCACCGGCCACGACGTCCCCGTTCGGCAGCGCCGTCAGTGATAGCACGGAGTTGGCCATTTGACCCAGGGAAGACCACCCACTCGTGGCGCTCCAGCGCGCAACGGCGTGGAAACTGCCGCCAGCCAGGACATCCCCGTTCGGCAGCGTCGTCAGTGCGTTCACGGGGTCATAGACGACTCCGAAGCCCGGGAGACTCGACCAACTCGTGCCGTTCCATCGCGCGACGAAGTAGGCGCTCACTCCGCCAGCAGCCGTGAAGTCACCACCGGCCACGAGATCCCCGTTCGGCAGCGTCGTCAGGCACATCGGGAATGTGGCCCCGTAGTAGCTGCCGGTCAAACCGGTGCCGAGTGGCGACCAGGAAGTGCCATCCCAGCGCGCGATGAAGTTGACGCTCACTCCGCCAGCTACGGTGAAGTCGCCACAGGCCACGAGATTCCCGTTCAGCAGCGTCGTGAGGCTCATCACGCGCGTGCCTGTGGTGCCGCCGCTGAGCCCGGTGTCGAGCGCCGACCAGCTCGTGCCGTTCCAGCGCGCGATGTTGTTGGCACTCACGCCGCCCGCGGTCGTGAACTGACCGCCGGCCACGAGATCCCCGTTTGGCAGCGTCGTCACGCATGACACTACGCCGTTCAATCCCGGACCCAGAGCGGACCAACTCGTGCCGTTCCAGCGCGCGATGTTGTTGGCACTCACGCCGCCAGCGGTCGTGAACTGACCACCGGCCACGAGATCCCCGTTGGGCAGCGTCGTCAAGCACGCCACGGTGCCGGTCATCCCCGCACCGAGCGCCGACCAGGTGTTGGACGCCGGGTCGAAGGTAGCCACGCGGTTGGCCGCGACCGTACCTGCGGCCACGAAGGCTCCACCGATGACCAGGATGGGTTGCAGCGGTCCGGGTCCGTCCGGGTCCCAGAGGCACGTCGCCAAGACGGCTGCGTCGGTGCCGGGAAGGCCTGCGCCACTGGGCAGCCACTGCGTGCTGCACTGCGTTGTAGCCGTCGTCGATGAGGCCGCGACGGCAAGCACGAACAGGGAGAGCGAGAAGTCCGAACGAGACGAACGAGGGAACAAGGCAACCTCTCTGTGTGGCTGTCTGCGAGGTGGCGTCGCCGGACTTCGACAAGGCTAGAGGAACGCCCCGAATCGGACCAGCCCCGCTGTCGCTCGAGCGCTCGAGGCCCTCGTGCGCGAGCGCACCCTCGCCGCTTGCATGCACGCCGCGACAAGGCGCTGTGCCAAGCGATCACCAACCCGTCGTTACCGCGACAGGTCGACTCACGACGAGCCCGGCCGGGTTCACGCCCGGATCCGCGGCGAGCACTTGGCCGAACAACGACGCACCGACGATCTGCGGGTCGGGCGGCAGCGCGAGGTCCCACGACGCTGCGCCCGCCGACACCGCGGCCACCGGCGTGAGCTCGAGGCTCGTCTGCAACGCACAGCCGGTCATGCCGAGCCCGTCGAGTGCCAGCGGCAACGGTACGCCGAGCCAGTTCGCGTTCGACACGCCGAGCAGCAGCATCGCGAACGGCGAAGCGCTCGCGATGTTCGAGCCGACGAACGTCATCGTCTGCCCGAGCCGCGCGGGTGCTTGCGGATCGACCGCGAGCAACGGCGGCGAGGCGTGGCCCGCGCACGCGCTGCCGAACGCGACCGCCGTCGGCCGCATGACCTGCGCGGTCCACATGCCTCGGCCCAGCGTCGCGAGCACGAGCTGGCGCGGTCCCGTGCCGTGCGCGAACGCAACCTCCTCGCAGACGACGTTCGCGGGCCCGTCGTTGCTCGCCGACCAGTGCGCGCCGAAGTCGTCGCTCGCGAACACGCCGACCTCCGTCGCCGCGTAGAGCACGTTGCCGTCGTCCGGGTGCACCGCGAGGCCATACACGGGCACAGCCGGCAGCGCGAACGAACCCGTGCCCGGAACGGCCTGCCACGTCGTGCCCGCGTCGAGCGAGCGCCAGAGGTTGTCGGCCGCGAAGCCGCCGAAGCACGCGTAGACGATCGCGGTGTTGGTCGGATCGATCACGAGTCGCGTCAGCACGCGGTTCGGCAGCGGATCCGCCGCGGCGTTGTCGTCGAGCGCGGTCCAGACCGGCGCCATCGCCGTCGCGTTGTTCGTGCGGTAGAGCCGGCCGTCGTTGTGCCCGACGAACACGCGGTCCGCGATGCCGGGCGTGATCGCGATCGAAGCGATCAGGCTGCCGGCGTCGGGCTTGATGCTCGTCCACGTCGCGGCGCCGCGCGCGCTGGTCGTGCGCCAGAGGCTGCGGCCGCCCGCGTAGAGACGGTTGCCGTCGTTCGGGTCGAGGCGCAGCGGCGAGACGAAGTTCGACAGGCCGGCGCCGACGTCGAGCAGGCCCGACGTGATCTGCACCGCCGACGCGCCGCCGTTGCTCGAACGGTGCACGCCGAGGAACTGATACTCGCCATACGTGTACTGCGGGTTCGTCGGATCGATCTGCACCTGCCCGCCGTCGCCGCCGAAGACGAGGTTCGCGTTCGGATTGCCGCCGACCACGCGCAGCGTGCCGTTGTCCTGCGTGCCGCCGATCACCACGCCGCCGGTCAGGTGCGCGGCCGCGGCATAGAACTGCGTCGAACGCATCGTCGTGTCGAGGTCCTGCCAGCCGACGCCCTGCGCCGCCGCCGTGATGTCGGGCGCCACGTGCAGGCCGCCGTCGGTCGCCACGTAGAGCCGCCGGTTCGTCGTGCCGTTGTAGCCCGGATCGTTCGCGAACGCGTGTGCGTCGGCGTGTGGCTCCACCGTCATGATGTAGCCGTTGCTGATCTGCGTGAACGTCGTCCCGCCGTCCGTGCTGCGCCAGATGAACTGAGCGCTGACCACGAGGTGGTTGCTGTCGGTCGGGTCGACCCAGAGGCCGTTGTAGTAGTACGAGGTGCCGAGGTCGTTGCCTGGCTGCGTGCGCTGCGTCCAGTTCGCGCCGCCGTCGGTCGAGCGCCAGACCTTGCCGCCCGAGGCGCCGCACGACGCGTAGACCATGCCGGGGGTCGTGCGCGCGTAGGCGAGCTCGATGCGCGAGAACTCGCCGCTGACGTTCGCGAGTCCGCTCGCGGCGAGCTGCCACGTGAGCCCGCCGTCCGTCGACCGGATCACGTGGTGGGTCGCGACGCTGCCCGGCGCGAGATGCGCGACGGCCTTCGTGGCGTCGTTGGGATCGAACAGCACCTGATAGGAGAACGGGTCGGTCACGAGCCCGCCGGTGACGTCGGTCCACGTCAGACCGCCGTCGGTCGAGCGCGCGACGCCGCCGGGCCGGCGCGACGCGAGCAGGATGTTTGGGTTCGCCGGCGACACGGCGATGCGCGTCGTGTGTTGCCAGGCCGCCGTGTTCGCGAGCTGCGTCCACGTGACGCCGCGGTCGATGCTCTTCATGACGCCGGCGCCGCGCACGAAGTGCGAGACGCTGCGCGCGAGGTGTGCGAGCGAGTAGTGGCCTTCGCCGGTGCCGACATACATGACGTTGGCGTCGTGTGGATCGATGCCGACGCAGCCGCACGAGAGGTTGCTCCACCAGTCGTCGACTTGGGTCCACGAAGCACCGCCGTTGTCGCTCTTCCAGAGGCCGCCGCTGACGGCGCCGACCCAGATGCGCTGCGGGTTGGTCGGATCGATCGCGATCGAGCGCGATCGCCCCGCGACGTTGTCGGGGCCACGTTGGGTCCAGGCGAGAGGACTGATGCCGCCCGCGTCAGGAATGGCCGCGACGGCAGCGACGTTGGCCGCGCGCTGGTTCAGCGCCGTCTGCCACGCGCGCGGCGGGATGTTGCCGCGTTCGTCGAGGTAGCGCTGGAGGCGCCAGAGCGCCGCGGCGTTCGGGTAGTCGGCGGGTGGCTTCGGTGGGGGTGCGGGCGGGGGTGCGGAACACGCTGCGAGCAACAGCAGGCAGACGACGCGCGAGAGGGGAGAGGCCGGCATGCTGGGCGTTCTGCGTGGAGCGTTGGTGGCGGCGCCAGCTTAGCCTGAGCTCGCGCGCGGTGGCCGATCACTCGATGCGGTGATCCGCCAGGACGAGCGCTCGCGCCGTGCCGTCAGGTCCGCGTTGGGGTCGTCGCGGGCGTTTCGACTGGCGCGATGATGGGGATCTCGTCCTCGTTGGTTGCGATCTCGCCCACGGCCTCGCCGGCGGCGACCGGCCAGATGCGGAAGCCGGATCGCTCGTATTGCGGGATCTCCCAGGTGCCCCAGATCCCCTTGCCCTCGCGAAAGCCGCGGTAGAAGACGCGATGGCGACCGTAGTAGCGCTTCGTCCACGTCACTTCGCCGCCGTTGCTGCCATAGCTGCCGTGAACCGTGAACTTCCCCACGGAATCGGAACCGGTTCCAGTCAGCACGCCATTCGTGAACTGCAGGTCGAGGTCCTGTCGGATGCGGCGACCGGACTGCTGGTAGTAGCCGGTCCACGGTCCGGACGGGTAGTCCGCGTTCGCATCGTTCATGACGGCCGCTGAGTTAGGCAGCGCGCAGCGCTGTCGCAATCCCCGCCGGCGATGACGCGGCTCGGCGACCGCCGAACTGGCGCGGTCAGCGCGGCCTTGCTTGGTGGGTCCTTGGCGCTATCGCGAACTTGATTGCGCTCGCCGCGGGTCCTGCCAGGAAACACGGGCGCCCCCATTGACAAACAATCTTGTCAATGCTCCAATGCAGCGATCATGCAGGACGTCGAGGTGATCGAAGACCCTGCAACCGCGACGGTTGCGTTGGGGGCGAGCCGCAGCCGGCTGCTCGCCGAGCTGGCGGAGCCCGCAAGTGCGGCGGTGCTCGCGGCGCGGCTCGGGATCTCGCGCCAGAAGATCAACTACCACCTGCGCGCGCTCGAGAGCCATGGCCTCGTGCGCGAGGTCACGACGCGGAAATGGGGCGGGCTCACCGAACGGCACCTCGTCGCCACGGCGAGCTCGTACGTGGTTTCGCCAGCAGCGTTGGGCGCCGCGGCGAGCAAGCCGGAGCGCACGGCCGATCGCCTCTCGGCGAGCTACCTGATCGCGCTCGCGGCGCGCGCGGTGCGCGAGGTCGGCTCGATGGTGCGCCGTGCGCGCGCCGCCGACAAACGCCTCGCGACGCTGTCGATCGACACCGAGATCCGCTTCCGCAATCCCGAAGAACGCGCTGCCTTCAGTCAGGAGCTCGCGGCCAGCGTCAGAGCGCTCGCTGCGCGCTACCACGACGCGTCGGCACCGGGTGGACGCCTGCATCGCCTCGTCGTGCTCGCGCACCCGCTCGTTACCGAGTCTTCCGCTCCAGCAACACCCACTTCTAACAACCCAACGGAAACCCAGTCATGAGCCTCGAGCAGGACAAGTCGGGACGCCGCAGCGTCCAGGTCGAAGTCGAAGTCCCCGGCACGCCGGAACAGGTCTGGCAAGCCATCGCCACCGGTCCCGGTGTCTCGGCGTGGTTCGTGTCGACGAAGATCGACGGCCGCGTCGGCGGCAAGCTCGAGTGCGACTTCGGCGGCGGCATGGTCTCCGGCGCCCAGATCACCGAGTGGCAGCCGCCGCGCCGACTCGTCGCCGAAGACAAGAGCTGGCTGCAGGGTGGGCCGTCGGTTGCGACGGAATGGACGGTCGAAGCGCGCGCGAACGGCACGTGCCTCGTGCGCGTCGTGCACAGCCTGTTCGCGAGCACGGACCAGTGGGACAACCAGCTCGAGAACACAGAGCAGGGCTGGCCGAGCTTCTTCCGCGTGCTGCGCTTCTACCTCACGCACCACGCCGGCCAGCGCAGCGCGACGATGACCGCGATGGCCATGGGCTCGGGCTCGAAGGACAGCATGTGGACGACCTTGCTCGGCGCGCTCGGCGCGCCGTCACCGCGCGCGGGGCAGAAGGTGAATCTGCAGGCGCCCGGCGCGACGAAGCTCGCAGCGACGATCGAACGCGTCGAGCACACCGGGCACTCACACGGCCTGGAGATCCGCATCTCCGAGCCGGTCCCCGGCATCGTGCTGACCGGCGTGTTCGAGTGCATGGGGATGCTGATGGCGAACTTCCAGGCCTACCTCTATGGCGACCGCGCCGAGAAGGTCGCGAACGACCGCGAACGGTGGCAGGCGTGGCTCTCGCAGGCGTTCCCGAGTGCGCAGACCGCGCCACCGACGGCGTGACCGGCGATGCCGGTGCGGGGCGCGACGCAGTGCCTGTTCGCAGTGCCTGTCCGCCAAGGTCGTTTCAGGATCGCCTCGAACATGGACGATCTGCAGAGCACCGGAACCAGGTCTCCGGGCATTGCGTAGGCGCGCCGCTTTCATGAACCGATCCATCTCTTCGTCTCTCACGGTCCTGCTGGCTGCCCTCGCCGCTGCGCAAGAACACCCGTTGGCACCGCAGCCGGCGTTGTCGCTCGACGCGGCTTGGCAGCAGGCGCTGACCCTGGCGAAGACTCACAAAGCGCCGCTGCTCGCGTTCGTGCTGCCGCGGTCCGGCGAGGCGGCGGATGCCGCGCGCAGCAAGGCGACCCGGACCCGCGAGATGGAGGCGGGCATGCTGTATCGCAAGGGCAGCGACGTGCCGGGCATGGTCACCGCGCGCGACGTCCTGCTGCGGCAGGTGCAAATGCTGCGCACGGGCCGGCGGGCCGGCGCGCGCGAGCCGCTTCAGGCGACCGAGGCCCAGGCTGTCTTCGCGGTCACGGTGCCGGTGTTCGCCGCGGCTTCGGTCTGTGAGAGCAAGCCGGGCGAGACCGTCGTGCTGTTCGGCCCCGATGGCAAACGCCGGAAGGGGTTCGCGCTCGACCTGCTCGACGACGCCGCGTTCGTGCGCGAGATCGGCGGCGAGGTCATGTCGCCGCAAGCGCTGGCCGCCCGCACCGCGAACCCTGCGCCCGAACTGACGCGGCTGCTCGAACGCCGGCGGTCGCTGCTCCGCACGCCGCCGCGAGACGAGGAGGGCGTTGCCGAGCACGAGCAGGTGTTGCGACAACTCGTGAGCGCGTTGCCCGGAGTGGCGCCCGTCATGGTGCGCCGCGAGGACGACAAGCTCGTCGTCGATCCCGACCTCGGGGTGTTGGAGCAGGCGCGAGCGCCGCTCGGCAGCACCGCCGAAGTGCTGGCCGGGGATCCGTGTCCGCCCTGCGGCATGGCGTTCGTGCCGCCGCAGCTCGCCACGGTCCTGAAGCTGCTGGGCCCGTGACGCCCCGCCCGCTCGTCGGCGTCAGCGTGCAGCCGGGCGACCGGTTCTGGCACCACAACCGGCGCCTGCTCGAGGAGCAGGCCGAGCTCTTCGAGATCACGCCCGAGACGATGTGGCGCGCGGGCTGCGGTCGCGGTGCGGGCTACGCGGAGATGCTGGCCCGGGTGACACACTGCGGCCGGCCCGTGGTCGGGCACGGAGTACTGACGTCGATCGGCGCGGCTTCGCGCCCGGCGCGCCGCAGCCAGTGGTTGCAGGCGTTGCTGCGCGATCGCCAGGCCTTCGGGTTCCAGTGGTTCAGCGAGCACCTCGGCTTTGCCGACGCTGCAGACATGCACGTCGCCTGGCCGCTGCCGCTGCCGCCGACCAAGGAGGCCGTGGCGACGGTGGCGACGTCGCTGCGCGAGCTCAAAGCCGTGCACGAGGTCGTGGCCTTCGAGAACAACGCCGACCTGTTCTGCCTCGGCGATCCCTTGGCGCAGCCGGACCTGTTCGGGGCGATCTGCGCGGCTGCTGACGCGCACCTGCTGCTCGACCTGCACAACGCGTGGGCGTTCTGCCGCAACCTCGAGGTCGACTTCGATGCGTGGCTAGCGCGGGTGCCGTGGGATCGCGTGATCGAGATCCACCTGAGCGGCGGCAGCGAGTCCGATCCGGCGTGGCTGCCGAGCGGCCGTTCGCTGCGTTTGGACTCGCACGACGGCGTGGTGCCCGGGCCGGTGTGGAACGCTTTCGCGAAGGCGCTGGGGCGCGCGGGAAAACTGCGCGCCGTCGTGCTCGAGTGGATCCCCGAGGCGACGGGCCAGGCCGCGGCGGCGCAGTTCGCGGGCGACTTCGCTCGCGCGAGGAGCATGCTGTGTTGAAGGACGTGCAGGACTTGCTCGTGCGCGCCGTGCTGCAGTCCGACCCGCACGGTTGGCTGCAGCGACAGCTCGCGCGCCCGGAGTGTCTGCTCTCGCCGGCCGAGCGCGGCTGGCTCGAGGCGATCTCCGACGACGGTCTGCGGCTCACGCGCGTGCTCGTGCGCAAGCTGCGGATCGAACGGCTGCTGGCCGGCGATGCCGCGATGGCAGAGCTCTTCCGCACGAACCCAGCGGCGTTCGCAAAGCAATTCGCGCTCTACGAGGCGAGGGTGCCGCCGCGCGCGTTGTTCCCGAGCGAAGAAGCGCAGCAGTTCGCCGACCAACGCAAGCGAAGCTGATCGGGGCGCGGCAGCTCGTCGGGCGACTCAGAAGACCAGGTCGCGCGCCGCGGTCGCATGGCGGGTGGATTCAGCGCGAGAGCTGCTCGAGCAGCTTGCGGGCGAGCGCGAAGCCGGGATCGAGCTCGAGCGCCTTGTTGCATGCATCGATCGCCTTCGATTTGCCGGCCGGCGACCGTTGCAGATAATCGGCGCGGAAGAACCAGGTCATCGCGCTCTGCGGATCGACGCGAGTCGCGCTCTCCATGGTCCGCCACGAGATCAGGAACCCCTGCTGCTGCTTCGTGACCACGGCAAGCATGGCCTGGGCTCCGGCGAGCGCCGCCCGCGCGATACCCGAACGTGGTCGCAACGCAACGGCGGCCTGGAAGTGCATGACGGCAGTGTTCGCGAGCCGTTCTGCATCCGGGCCCGCGAAGTCCTTCGCCACGAGCGACATCGTCATGCCGGCTCGCATGTAGTGCAGCTTGAAGGAGTCCGGCTGCTCGAGGATCGCGCGATCGACGAGGTCCGCCCCTTGTTCGAAGTGATCCGGGATCGAGAACACCATGGCGCCGACGTGGGCCAACTGGTCGGGATCGAGACGCGCCAGTGCGGCCTCGGTCAACAACGGGCCGAACTCGTCCACCTTGTCGGCAGACCACTTGGTGTGTGCGGCAACGTAGGCTGCCATGCGCGAGTCGTCGAAGCTCTCGAGCAGGCTCGTGAGCCGCTGCCCGGAAGCCGCTTCGAAGGACGTGATCGCGCGAAGGTTCTGCATCACCTCGAGCAGGGTCTTCGCGAGTGCTGGGTCCCGTGCGCGCAGCGTCTCGATGTTCGCCTTGGCAATCGTCACGGCGTCTGGCTTCGCGAAGTCGATGCCGGCTTCGCGCAGCACGGACACGAAGGACGGCAGCAGCGACCCCATCGCCTCCTGCCCGCCGCCGAGCCCGAAGACCAACGTGCCGAACATCATGTTGAGCTCGTCCATGCGTCCGGCCAGCTCCTTGTCGGCGGCGGCCCGGAGCATGCGCTCGCGTTCGGTCTCGGACTTCTCGCGCAGCTGCGCCTGGAGGTCGGCGCGACCCGCGGCGCCGACGCCGTAGCTCAAGAGACCCGTGGCGAGCAACCCGAGCACGACGATCGCCGACAGCGCCGACGCGAGCGCGGGGTTCCTGCGCGCCCAGCGCACGACGCGCTGCGTAGTCGTGACGGGTCGCGCCGCGATCGGCTCGAGCCGCACGAAGCGCTCGAGATCGAGCGCCAGGTCGAGCGCCGTCTTGTAGCGCCGTTCGCGTTCTTTCTCGGTCGCGGTCGCCGTGATGACCGCGAGGTCCTCGGGCACGTTCGCGTTCACGCGCGCTGCGCTCGTGGCCTCGACGTGCAGGATCGCGTGGAAGAGACTCTCGAGCGTCGGCGCTTCGAACGGCGGTCGGCCGGTCAGCGCCTCGAACAGCGCGCAACCGAGCGAGTAGACGTCGCTGCGCCGGTCGGGGCGCAGGCGGCCGCTGATCTGCTCCGGGCTCATGTAGCTCGGCGTGCCCGACTGCTGCCCCGAGAGCGAGAGCCCCTGCGAATCGGAGTCGTCCTGCCGCGCGAGGCCGAAGTCCAGGATCACGGGCTCACCGTGCGGCGTGACCATGAGGTTGGCAGGCTTCACGTCGCGGTGCACGACGCCGGCCTCGTGCGCGGCATGCAGCGCGCGTGCGGTCTTCGCGAAGAACGTCGCGATCTCGTTCCAGCCCGATGTCGCAGATGGCTCCGCGCGCAGCGACACCGCAGCGCCATGCCTCTCACGCGTCGCTGCGATGCGGCGGGCCAGCGTCTCACCCTCCACGTAGCGCATCGCGATGAACGGCACGCCGCCCTTCAGATCGGCTTCGTAGACCGCGCAGATCGCCGGATGCTCGAGCTTCGACGTCACCTCGGCCTCCTGGCGGAACCTCTCGAGCACGCGTTCGGAGCCCGGACCGAGCGCGGGCAGGACCTTCAGCGCGACCTTGCGTTTGATGCGCGCGTCCTCGGCGAGCCAGACCACCGCCTGGCCGCCGCGCCCAATCTCGTGCAGCAGGCGGTAGTGGCCGAGGTGAGTGTCGGTGGGACGAGGGACTTCCGCAGCCATGGCGCGGCAGCCTATCCGGCTCGGCGTGGCATGTCCCGGGCACAGCGCCGCGGTCAGCGCCCTTGCAGTGAGAGCGTGACGCGGCCGCCGTCGGCGCGCTCGAGGATCAGCAGGTCCGCCGTGTTCGGCCGGCGCACGATCGTCAGGGTCATCGTGTCCTGGTGGCCGATCGTGTAGCGGCGCTCGCGCCCCGCGGTCGGCTCGTCGCCCTGCGCTTGCAGGAGCTTCGACAGGCGCTCGAAGGCGTCCTTGCCGTCCTGGCGGTCGGCGCCCTGGAACAGACGAAACGTGAAGCGGTTGTCGCGGACCATGGCGCGTTCGCCTTCGGTCAACCTCGCTGCGTCGTGGACGACGCGCACGACTTCGAACGCACAGTGGTAGGAGAGGCGGGCCGTGGGCATGGCCGCGAGCTCGGTGGCACGCACTTCCAGGATCGTGATGGCAGGCGGATCCGGTCTCTTGGGCCCTGGCTCCTGGCCGCGCGCGATGAACGGCAGCAGCGCGAGCAGCAAGAGGATCGGAGAGCGCATGAAGATGACCCGGCGGTGAGCCTGGTCCCATCATCGGGTGCTTTGGGCATCGGACTCGATGCGGTCCTGCAGCCCGCCATTTCACCATGCCAGCGGCGCCACCGGATCGCGAGCGCGCGCCGCGCCGGACGCTACTTCTTCTCGCCGGTCTTCAGCGTCGGGTCGTCCGCGGGGTTGACGAAGTTCAGATCGAAGGGCCCCATGGCATTGACCTGCATCACCGTCTCGTCCTTGACGTAGCCAAAGTGGTGCGCCTTCGGCGGGATGCTGCCGAAGCTGCCGGCGGGGAGCGCCTTGCACTTGGCCGCGTCGAACGTGTCGCCGATTGCGACATGGAAAGTTCCCGAGATGACGGTGATGTTCTCGCCGGTGGAGTGGAAGTGCGGCGGGATCTTGTAGTTGGCCGGGGCCTTGAGGCGCAGCGCGAACATCTCGGCCTTGCTCGGGTCACCCGACAGCACGGCCATCTTCAAGCCGGGGGGGAACTTCGGCGGCGCATCGACCCACTTGACGTCGTCCGGCGTGACCATCACGGGAACCTGCGGCGTTGCCTTCGGATCTTGCGCCGCCGCCGCCTTCGGCTCCTGCGACGCTGACATGAGGCCGAGCGCAGTGCCGGCCGCGACCAACACGAACAGAGAGGACTTCCACTGGCAGTTCATGACTTCTCCTCGAAGAACGGGGACAGGACGCGTGGCCGTGTTCCGGCCACGCCGGGAATCCTAGGGGCAGTCCACGACATTCCAAGACAACGCGCGGTCCAACCTGACGCCGAAGCCGAGCTGGCGGCCATCGCGGCTCCACACCGGATTGCTGGGGCGGCCGCGGATCTCGATCAGGCGATCGTCGATCACGATCCAGCTGCGGCCGTCTCGTTCGGCGAAGAAGGCCACCTTGCGGTCGGCGCTGAACACCGGGCGGCCCACGAGATCGAACGGCTCGCTGCGGTGCTCGCCGACCACGACGCGCGCCGTGGAGCCGCCGTTCGCCGCTGACTCGAGATACGTCCACCCGACGCAGCCGCGGTCCGGTCCCACGAAGGCGTCGACGGGTTCGTGATCGAGCGCGCGTTCGTCGCCGTCGACGACGAGGAACCACCGGCCGCCGCGAGCCCCGGCGTAGGCGACCCAGCTGCCGTCCGCGCTCAGTGCGGGGTCCTTGACGAAGTCGAAGGTCTGTTCGCGCCGCTCGCCGACGACGACGAAATGGCTCGCGCCGAGCTGCGCGCGATACGCGACGACCTTGCCGTCGCTGCTGAGCACCGGAGTGCCGACGGCGTCGAACAGCTCACCGCGGCGGCCGTCCACTGCGATGCACGCCTTGCCGCTCTGCGTGTCGTTCAGTTGGCACGCGATGACGTGCGCATCGTCGGTCATCGCGAGCGGCCAGCCGACGACGAAACCCTCGACGGCGATCGGCTGATCGCCGAGCACGACCGTTCGGTTCGTGCCACCCTCGTTGCCCGCGAGAAACGACACGCGTTTCCCATCGCCCGTGAGGGCCATTCATCAAACGACGGCGTAGGTCTTGCCGCGCCAGTCCCCGCACACGGCGTAGGCGCCGTCGTGGGTCCACGCGACGTAGGCGACGTGCTCACCGTCGTGACTGAAGCTCGCAGGCAGCACGACGTTGACTCCGGGCGGAATCGTGTCGAGCAGTCGTGACGTGCCGGCAGCGAAGACGCCGGCGGGTGGAACGGAACAACCACCGAGCAGCGCGAGCAGCAGCGGCGAGGCGAGGCGCATGCGGCGGATTCTAGGGGGCGCGACGCGTGATTTCGTGGCAGTCGCTTGGCGGAGACGGCGCATCGGTCTTCGAACCGCGGCGTACGCCGCTCTACTCAAAGGACGAAACATGCGAATCCCCTGCCTGCTTCCCGTGACTTGCGTGCTTGCCACTGGTCTCGCTGCACAAACCGCGACTCTGCGTGGCCAGGTCGAAGACGTGCCCGGCACGCCGAATCAGTTCATCCTCGACGGCACCAACCTGCCGCTCGTCAGTACGGCGCTGAACCTCAACCTCCTGGTCGGCCAGCAGGCGATCATGCAGGTCGTCGACGTCGGCACGCCGGGCGCGCCGGTGATCCGCGTCGACAGCAGCGTCCCGACCGCGAAGGTCATGGACATGGGCAACCTGCGTCTCGGCCAGACGAGCACGTTCGAAGTGAACGCGCCGGCCGGTTCGGCGGCATTCATGTTCCTCGACTTCCAGTCCAACACGGGCTTCCTGCCCGCTGGCTCGCTCGGCACGTGGCTGCTCGGCTTGTCGCCTTTCCTGCTCGCGGGCGGAATCACGAACGGCCAGAACCAGTTCCAGACGCCGTTCTTCACGCCGCCGAATCCTCAGCTGATCGGGCTGCGCATCTCGAGTCAGGCCTTCGTCGGCGATCACGGCAACTGGTTCTTCAGCAACCCCGACGACAGGACCGTCCAGCAGTGACGCGGCGGCGCGCCCGTTGTGCGCGCGACTCGCTGAACTGCCGCGCCCGCGGCCCCGAGCAGTGCGAACAAGGTGAGCGAGGCGAGGTGCATGCAGCTGATTCCATGGGGAGGACGCTGCCAGCGAACGGAGCGCTCGCCACGGCGCTGTTTCGCGTAGTGGCAGTGCGGACCTTCGAGTACAGGAGTCCGCTCGAGGCGCTCCCATGATCCCTGCGAACTTCGTCCCGGCCTTCCAGCTGTCCGTGCGCGCCGCGCTGTCGGCGGCTCTCGCGGTGGCGCTCGCGCAATGGCTTCGGCTCGACCATCCGCTCTACGCGTTGATCGCCGCCGTGATCGTGACCGAGGTCACGCCGGCGCAGACGCGGAGCCTCGGCATGATGCGTCTGCTGGGCACGGTGCTCGGCGCTCTCGTCGGTGCCGCGTTGAGCCAGGTGCTGCCATCCGGTCCATGGTCGATCGGCGTCAGCATCCTGGTGGCCATGTTCGCGAGCCACATGCTGGGTCTCGCGGAGGCGGCCAAGGTCTCGGGCTACGTCTGCGCGATCATCGTGCTCGAACATCGCACCGAACCGTGGTCCTACGCAACCCACCGGCTCGTCGAGACGCTGCTCGGCATCGGCGTCGCGTGGTGCGTGAGCCTCGCTCCGACGGTCCTTCGCGCGCACAAGCATCGAGGCTCGTGACACGGTTGTCCGTCGCCAACTTGATCGAGCACTGATCCGATTCGCTGATTCGTCGGGTCTCGCGCATGCTCGATCAGCGAGTCGGCGTTGGATCCTTCGGCCAGTCGACGCGGATCAACTCGTCCTCGACCTGCAGCAGACGTCCTTGCGCGCTCTCGTAGCGCGCAGCCCACGCGGCCTGGCTGAGCTTGTAGCGGCCGCGCGCGGCATCGGTCGCGTCGCCCTTGGCGTCGGCCGAGCGCCGCGTGCGTTCGAACTCCGCGAGCTCGGCGAGCAGGTCGAAGCGATCGTCGACCTTCTCGGGCTCGCCGAGCGCAGCCGCGATGCGCGCGATCACCGCTGCGTCGTTCTCGCAGCCGACGGGCCACTTGGTCTGATGGCGCGTGTCGGTCGGGAACTGCTGCAGCAGGCGCTGATAGGTCCAGAGCATGCCGATCTTGATCTGCTGCTCGGTGTGCCGCGCAGCCGCGTTCGGGCGGATCGTCGGCATCGGCAGCCAGTACGGCACCAGGTGGTGCGCGAGATAGAAGTCGAACAACAGACCCTGCGCCGAACTGCCCTGCCGGTAACCGCGGTAGTCGTCGGGCGCGCCGGCCGGCACCTCCCATCCCGGCAGGAACGCGTCGCCGTCCTGGCGCAGCGCTTCGACCAACGTGTGCCGTTCGGACCGCACGTAGATCCGCTTGTCTGCGAAGTTCGCGTAGGCCTGCAGCGTGCGCCACTCCATCGGCCAGTCCGTCGTGGAGCCGAGGTTGAGCTCGAGGTCGTCCTGATCGCCGCCGAGATCGTGGTGCGCGTAGAAGCCCTTGTGCGTGTGCCCCGTGACGAGGATGCCGAGCTTGAGTTCGCGCCACATCCAGCCGAGCGCCGCGCGGGATCGCGGCGCGAGGCTGCGGAATGGGTGGTGGCACATCGCGACCTTGCCGCTCTGCCGCGGCACGGTTTCGAGCCACGCGCGCGCCGTTCGCAGCTGGTCGGGCAGCATCTCGCCCGTGAAGCCGCAGTTGAGCCCCACGGGATAGCTGCACCACGCATTCGGGATCAGCGCGGGCCGGTGCCCGTACTGGCAGGAGTCGAGCAGCAATGCGTAGGTCGGCAAGCCATGCTCGCCGGAGCCAGTTGCCAGCACGAGCTGCAGCAGGAACGAGCGCCATGGCTGCTCTTCGTCGATGTGCCAGCAGATGCGCTGCAGGCGCGAGTCGCGCGAGCTGGCTTGCCATTCGAAGTCGGCCGGCAGCGTGCGCGCCACGGTGCGCCCATCGGCCGCCGCCGCCGTGGGGTCGATCGCGAGAGCTGCCGCGAGCGGCGCGAAGACTGGCTGCTGCGCGAGTGCCGTGACGTAGCGCCGGATGAAGTCGCCCTTCTTGACCCGGCCTCCCGCGCCGCGGCAAGCCGCGGCCCACAGCTCGGGGTCGTCGGGGTCGTAGGTGCCGAAGTAGTAGAAGTCGTGGTTGCCCGGCGCCATGACCCACGGCCGGCCGGCCCCGGCCATTACCCCGAGGAACTTGTCGAGCTCGCCTTCGCAGGCGAGGTCGAGCGCGTCGCCGAGGTGCACGACGAACTCGACGTCGGCCGCGTGTCGCTGCAGCACGTAGGACAACACGTCGGTCGAGAAGAGGTCGAGCTGCGGCGGCCGGATCGCGGTCCCCGAAGCGGCCTCGATCGTGAGGTTGCGTTCGGGCACCGGCGCCGACAGCAGGTTGTGGATCTGGCAGTCGGTGACGAGCAGCATCTTGCAGCTCGCCTGCCAGCCGGGCTGCGTCGGATCGAACGGCTCCCACGCCGGCAGATGGCGCGGTACCGAGTCCGGGTGCACGCACGCGCAGAGACAGCAGAGCCACGACAGCGACCTCACTTGTCGAGCCTCCCGTCGTCGCCGGCGATGTCGATCAGGAAGAAGCCGAGCAGGAAGTCGAGCACCTCGCCGGGACTGAAGCCGCTGCTCGTGTGCACGAGCAGCGCGACCTCGGCTTCGACGTCGAACGCGTGGATCTGCTGGTAGCGGTTGTTGGCAAATCCCTGGGCGCTCCAGAGCCAATCGCGGTCCGAGAACAAAGCACCTTCGGCCGGCACGTGCCAGCCGTAGTCGGTCGGCGTGCGGTCGACCCAGCTGAACAGCGCCGGCAACAGGAACAGACTCGTACGCGCCGTCTGGTAGCTCCCGTCCGTGAAGTCGTGGCCGAGCAGCGCCGTCGTGCGCACGATCTCGGCCTGTTCGCAGTCGATGCGCGTGTCGCTCTGATCGAAGAAGTAGGCGGCGCCGTAGCGCCAACCGATGGTGCTCGCGCGCGGCTTGACGCCGATCAGCAGACCCGTGTCGAGCGCGCCGCCGGCGCGCGCGCGCAGGCCGGCGACCGTGCCGGCGCCGAGCGTGATGCGGAACGCGTCGGTGAAGTCGAGCGCGCGGTCGGCGAGATAGCTGCAGCTCGCGGCCGACAAGCCGAGCAGGACGAGGCAACCACCGAGGACTCGCTGCGGCGCGCGCACCGAGGCAGCATACGGAAATCACGCGCGAGCTGCCGCCGCGCGCACGCTGCGATGGCATCGGGCGCTTCGCGCCAGCAGACTCGCCGGCGGGCGCTGCGACTTTGCCGGCGACGATCCTTGTTCGCGCCGAGGTCGCCTGCGACCATGCAACACCCGACGGAGTGCGCTCGAAGCCTGACGCGCAAGGCGCGCCTGTTTGCCCACCAGGAATGCCATGCGATCCGCTGCCAGACGTCTCGTGCTCGCAGTCGCGGTGCTCCTGACTTCCGGCGCGACGCGGCTGTTCGCGCAGGAAAAGCCGAAGAAGCCGGTGGACGACGGTTGGCCCGACCTCAGCAGCTTCCTCGAGGAGAAGTACGGGTTCCTGCCGATCGTCGTGCCGATCACGGAACCGGCCGTCGGCTATGGCGCCGCGGGCGGAGTGGCGTTCCTGAGCAAGTCGCTGGGCCAGGCGCAGGCGGGTTTCGGCCGGCCCGACATCACGATGGTCGGCGGCATGGGTACGGAGAACGACTCGTGGGCCACCGCCGTCGGCGACATCCGCTACTGGCTCGAGGACAAGCTGCAGACGCGTGTCTTCGCCGCGACGGGCTCGGTGAACCTCGACTTCTTCGGCGTCGGTTCGGATGCGGTGCTCGACGGTCGATCGCTGCGCTACAACCTCGAGCCGCTCGGCACCTCCCTCGAAGCGAGGTATCGCGTCGACGAAACGCCGTGGTGGGTGGGTCTCAACTACACCTTCGGCAGCATCGACGTGTCGTTCGACACGCCGGCCGGCACGCCGGGCCAACCCTCGTTCCGCAACGAGTCCGAGGTCGGGGGCCTGACGCCGATTCTCAACTTCGACTCGCGCGACAACATCTTCACGCCGACGACCGGCACCTTCGCCGAGTTGACCGTGGGGCTCTACGACGAGATGTTCGGCGGTGACGAGTCGTTCCAGAAGGTCTACCTGCTCGGCATGCACTTCGAGCCGCTCGCGGAGCAGTGGTTTCTCGGAGTGCGCGTCGACGCCGCGGCGAGCTTCGGCGACGTGCCGTTCTATCTGCGGCCGTTCGTGGCGCTGCGCGGCGTGCCGATGCTGCGTTACCAAGGTGAGGAGGCGGCTTCGTTGGAGACCGAGCTGCGCTGGCAGTTCTGGGAGCGGTTCAGTCTCGTCGGCTTCGCCGGCGTCGGCGCGGCGTGGAACGACGTCGAGCAATACGAGAACAAGTCGACTGCCGTGGCGGGCGGCCTAGGACTGCGCTACGAGCTGGCGCGCGAGTACGGGATCCACGCGGGTTTCGACGTCGCGGTCGGACCCGAAGACACGGTGCTCTACATCCAGGTCGGCAGCGCCTGGGTGCGCCCGTAGATCGGCGCTCAGCGGGGGCTCACGACGGCAGGTCCTTGGGCAGGCCCTGCTTCAGCACGTCTTCGACGGCTTCGCAGAAGCGGTCGAGCTCGTCGAGCGTCGTGTAGACGCTCGGGGTGATGCGCAGCCCTTCGCACTCCGCGGGCAGCGGCGGGCCGATGTAGGTCGTCCAGATCTTGTGCGCGTTCCACAGGTGCGCGCGCAGCTTGCTCATGTCGACGCCGTCGATGCGGAAGTTCGCGACGCCGCAGGCGAACTCGGGCTTCAGGCTCGTGTTGAGCCGCACCCGCTCGTGCCGCGCGAGGCGCTTCGCCCAACGGTCGCGCAGATAGCGCATGCGCGCCGCCTTGCGCTCGGGACCGATGCCGAGATGGAACGCGAGCGCTTCGCCGATCGACAGGATCTGCGCCGCGGGATGCGTACCGATCTCCTCGAACTTGCGGATGTCGGCGTCCATCGTGTTCGGCGCGGCCATCAGCGGCCACAGCTTCGCGATGCGATCGCGCTGCACGTAGAGCAGTCCCGTGCCGTGCGGCGCGAACAACCACTTGTGCAGGCTCACGCCGTAGTAGTCGCAATCGAGGTCATCGCGACGGAAGTCGAGGTGCGCGAAGGCGTGCGCGCCATCGACGATCACCGGGATGCCGCGCTCACGGCCGAGCTCGACGATGCGCCGCACGGGCATGATCTGGCCCGTGAGGTTGATCATGTGGCAGACGAGGATCAGCTTCGTGCGGTTCGTGATCGCCGCCTGAAAACGCCGCACGACCTCGTCGAAGTCCTCGCACGGCACGGGCACGGCGAGCTTCTTGACGACGATGCCGTCGCGGCGCACACGCTGGTCGAGCGTCGTCAGCATGCGCGGGTAGTCCTGGTCGGTCGTCACGACCTCGTCGCCGCGCCGCAGATCGAAGCCGAACAGGCAGGTCTCGAGGCTCTCCGAGGCGTTGCGCGTGATCGCGATCTCCTCGGCGCTGCAGCCGAAGAAGCGCGCGAGTGCTTGGCGCACGTTCTCCTTCTGCGGCTCGAGGATCTCCCACAGGTTGCGCGTGCTGTTCTGGTTGCTGAAGTCGAGCCGGACCTTGTGCGCGTCCTGCACGACTGCAGGCGCCGGGCTCACGCCGCCGTTGTTGAGGTTGATCTGGCTGCGATCGATGGTGAACGCCTGCTGCACGGGAAACCACAGCTCCTCGCGTTCGGCGGCTTCCTGCGGCGCGAGATCACACGCGTCGAACGAGGCGGTCGCGCGCGCCGCGCGTTCGGGAGCGAAGCACGAGGAGGTCAGCGCCGCGGCAGCGGGATAGCTCAGCAACTCGAGAAGCTCACGGCGGGTCGGCATGGGGCTCCTGGTGCACGCATGATGCACTGTTCCCGCCCGTCCCGCCATGTCCGCTGAACACCCGAGGCCTTCGATCGACGTGCGGTGACCCGAGCCCGGCCGCCGCGGCCTGCGCGGTGCCGTCTCCGCGTCCGATCACGTCAGGGCGCGATGCGGCGGTAGAGCCACACGGCGCTCGCGCGGCGAGCGCCTCCTTCGCACAGCTTGTTGCGCACGGCCGCCAGCTTCTCGGCGAGGACCTCGTCGTAGGTGCCTTCGATCATCTGCTTCTCCTGGCGATCGGCGTCGAGGAGCTCGGCTCGTTCTTCGGGCGTGAGGTTCTTGCGTGCGGCGACGAGTTCCACGTAGTCGCCGACCAACAGGTCCAACTTGCCGTCGAGATCGAAGTCGACGACGCAGATCTGCGCCCGAACGCCGGGTTGTTGCTCGTCGCCCGGCAGCAAGGTCTGGCGCAGGAACTTGGTCATCGCGCGACGCGGTACGAGCGTCACGCCGGCGGCGAACTCGGGCTTCTCCTTGCTGCCGCGGTTCGCGAAGAGCCAGACGCTGCCATCGCCGCTGCCGACGACGAGGTCCCACGTGCCGTCGCCGTTCCAATCGGCGACAACGGGTGCCGCGTGCATCGCGACCTTCAGCGGTTCCGCGCCGCACATCACCTGCGGACTTGCCGCTGAGTACATCGGTTCCTTGCGCGTGCCGACGTTCATGCGCAGATGGACGTGGCCGTCGAATGCGCCGATCACGAGGTCGAGATCGCCGTCGCCGTCCCAGTCGACCGGAGCCGGCCAGCTGCCGAACGACGCGACGCGTGCGTGGATCACGTCGTCGCCTTCCTCGCCCTTCGCCTTGCGCAGCTCGTGATACTTCTGCAGCTCTCTGGGATGGTGAACGAGCGGCAAGCCGGTCTCGTCCTGGAGCACCTTGCCCGCTTCGTAGCGGCCCTTGCCGAGGCCGCGGAACAACCAGATGTCACCAGGGTCGTACGAGCCGCTGATGATGTCGGGGATGCCGTCGTCGTCGTGGTCCACCAACTGTGGACTCGACGCGATGCATCAATAGACGTGCGTCTTGGCGTCCTTGCCGCCGGCCTGCAGCTTGCCCTTGCCCACGAAGCGCGGCTCTTTGTCCGTGCCGACGTTCTCGAACAACCAGAAGTAGCCCGGGAAGTCGCCGACCAGCAGGTCGCGATCGCCGTCGCCATCGAAGTCGCCGAGCCAGGGGCCCGCATGCGCGATCTTCGAGAGCTCGCCGATGTCGATCGGCTTTCCGTCCGCCTCGAGGCGCACGGGAGCAGCCAGGCTCGAGGCGCCTGCGTCTTGGGCCGACATCGGCGCTGCGGCGACGAGAGTAAACGCGGTCGCGAGAGTGCGTGGGTTCATGGGCAGGTGCGCAAGTGGCGAGATGCCACGAAGCGTCGCCGCAGCGTAGTGGGGCGATGCAAGCTGTCAATTCGGGGTCGGGCACGAGACAGCACCGCGCCGCCGAGGCAGTGCGCGGGTTTGCAGGGATCTCTGCCCGACCCACGAGCCGCACGTCGTTTGGACCGTGCGACAGTCCGAGTAGCCGGCCGCGGCGTCGTTTTCGACGTGATCAGTTGCCCTGCAGCTGCCAGCTCAGGCAGTTGCTCATGGCGAAGCCCATCGCAGTGCTGCTGACGCAGATGGTCACACACTGTGAGCTGAGCACGACACCGGCGAGAGGCAGCGACACCGGCAGCGGGATGTTGAAGTTGGTGGTGCCGTCGCACGGCATGATGCCGCCCGTGATGTTCGGGCCGAGCGTGCCGAGCAGCGGCAGCGTGTAGAGCGGTCCGCACAGCGGCGGCGCGATGACGCCCGGCGCCATGCACGGTCCGGAGCCGACAGCGAGCAGCACGAAGGCATTGGACGGCGCCTGGTCGAGGCCGAGCGTGAAGGCCGCGTTGCCGAGGCACGGGTCGTTGCGCAGCGAGTGGAGCTGCGGGCAGTTCGGACACGGACCGTTGGCGCACGGGTTGCCGATCGTCGTGGCGCGGCCCGGCCGGACCGCGAGACCGATCATCGGCTCGGCGGCCGGCGCGATCGGCGGGCAGCAGGTGACCGCGCCGGGTGTGACCACCGGACTCGCGAAGGTGTAGCTCATCGCGACGGTCGAGGTGCCGTCCGTGGCGTAGAGGATGGCGTTGCCCCAGTCACAGGCGAGGCCGAGCACGGCGCCGAAGGCGGTGAAACACGGCGGCAGGAAGAACGACGACACGGGCACGCACGGGGCCGTGAGCAGTGACACGACGATGCGGTTCGGGCCGCCCGGGAAGATCGGGAAGGCGATGAACACGATGCCGCGCCCTTCGTCGACGGCGAGGCCGGTCGTGACGTTGCCGACGGCGGTCGGGGCCAACGTGGTGTTGCAGACGCCGAGCGGGGCGGGCGGGCAGCTGTTGGTGTAGCGATGGAGGTTGCCGAGGCTGTCGATCAGCCACAGCTCGTTCGGGCCTTCGACCACCTCCATGCCGGTGACGAACGCGTTGGGACCGAGCGTCGGGATCGGCATCGGCGGACACTGCATGACGCAGTTGTCGTCGAACTTGGCGAGCAGCATGCCATTGCTGACCCAGGCGCCCGAACGCGTCGGGTCCCACGCGGTGCCGCCGACGAAGCCGGGCAGCGCGGCGGAACCGGGCATCGGCAGCGCGCACTGCGCCAGCAAGGCACACGGCGCGTGGCTCTGGTGGCGCAGGAACGGCGTGACGCGCGTGATGCCGACCAGGTGGTCGGGCCCCTGGGCGGGCAGCGCGGCGACGAAGATGGGGAGGACGATCGTGAGCAGGGAAGTGGTTTTCATGGGCAGTTCCTGGACCGGCCCATCGGCGGTCGGCCGCTGGCCGAGTCCGTCTCCGGAAGAACCATCCGGGCCGGGGCGCACGCGGATTCCCGACATTTCTTTCTGCCTGCGAGCACTGCTGGCAGCGACCCTGGTGCCGTTCCAGGGAGGTCGAGCGCTACGCGCGGATCCGGAACACGACTTCCTGCCGCATCGTGCAGCTCACGGGACCGAGCGGGCCGCGCGCCGGAGTGAACTCCCACGTCGCGAGCTGCTGCACGGCCGCATCGTCGAGCATCCTGCAACCCGAGGACGAAGCGAGCCGCGTCGCGGTCACGCGCCCGCTCGCGTCGATGTCGAGATCGACGACGACAGTGCCTTCGATGTGGCGCCGCCACGCGACGAACGGGTAACGCGGCGGCACATTGCGGCCCGGGATGGCCGACGGCGCGACGCTCGCGCCGTCGCGCGGATTCGAGTCGACAGCGCTGGCGAGCGCTGCCTCGGTGGGAGCTTCGGCCGGTGGCGGCGCGCGCAGTGACAGCGTCTCCGGCCGCACGAGTGGACGCTCCTCGGGCGGCGGCGGTGGCGGCGAGAACAGCCCCGCGAGCGGCGGCAGTCGTGGCGGCGGCAGCTCGTAGATCATCTCGGCCAGGGCGGCGTCCGCTGTCTCCGCGAGCTCTTCCGCGGTGACGAGCGGAATCGGCGGGATCGCGGCGACCGGCTCGAGCCCGCGCGGCTGCGCGATCGACAGCTCGGTTGCCGCGTCGTCGTCGCCGCTCCACGTGACGCTGGCGAGCGCGGAAGGCGCGCAGAACGCGGCGACCGCGAGGCCGATCGCGTGCAGCAGGGCCGACGCGAGCAGGGCGCGGCCCGGTCGCGTCGACTCGCTTTTCGGGTGCAGCGTCACGACCAGGAGCCTAGCACAGGTCAGAACTCCCAGCCGAAGAGGATGGTGACCTTGGAGTCGGGCGAGTCGCTCGTGCAGCCGAACAAGGGCGCAAAGTCGATGTGGGCGTTCGGCAGCGGCCGGAACTGGAAGCTCGGGCCGAGCAGGACTTCTTCGGTGTAGTTGCCGCGGTCCGTCTCGTCGTCGATCCACGCGGCCTTGATCTCGGCGCCAACCGAGAAGCGCTGGTCGACGAGCGTCTTGCTGAGACCGGCCGTGATCTCGTAGCCGTTCTCCTGGAGGCCGCCGGTCTCGTGCTCGAACACGAGGTTGACGCCCCAGTGCCAGCTCGAGATGGCTTCGCCGCCGAACAGCAACTTGGCCTCGACGTGGTCGGGTCCGTCGTCGGTCGCCGCCCATTCGAGGTAGGCCGTCGGGTTGCCCCAGATGTCATCCCAGTCGGCGAACGCCCAGCGCAGCTCGAGCTTCTGCTCGTCGAAGGACATCGGGCCTTCGTTGCCTTCCTGGTGCGTGACCAGGTAGAGGTCGAGCTGGAAGCGGTTGGGCAGGCCGAACTCGAACTCGTATTGCGTCTTGGTCTCCGTCGGGCCGCCACCGGGCGGCGTCTCGGGCACGAGCCAGTACTCGAATTCCGCGGTGCCTTCCGGGCGCACGTAGATGCGCGTTTCGGCGAAGCGGCGATGCGAGGTCCACTCGGGTTGGCCGTAGCTGCCGATGCGATCCTCCTCGCGGAGGTTCGAGACCTGCCGTCCTTCGACGATGACCGGGGGGTTCTGGGGTTCGTCGGGCTTCTTCTGCTTGTCGGCGGGGTTGACGACTTGGGCGCAGAGGGACGCGGACAGCAGCAACGTGGGGAGCGTGGGGAGGGAGAGGAGAGGGGCTTTGTGTCGCATGAGTGCGGACCCAACGTTCGCTCTGCGCACCGGTTCAGTCGAGGTGCACACTGGTGGCCATCGCCACCGGGGGGCGTGCCGGCGGCCTCGACCAGTTGCCCGATCGCGGCGATGTTCCGTGTCGAACGAAGGCCGAACGCGCTCACCGTGCGGGATGGCGCCGAGCCCCTGCGAGCGAGTGCCAGTCCCTGCCATGGCAGGCGTGAAGCAGACGCGCCGCGGGCAGGAGTCGCAGCGACAACCCCCGCGGCGCTCGCAGGCTCGGAAGCTGCTGCGCTGGGTACTTCGCTGGGGCGATCAGACGTCGCCGATGGTGCCTCTGATGCCGTTGCTCGTGATCGCGCCGAACGCGTTCACTGGCGGCACCTGGAACACTGCGGACTGCGTGAACAGCTGGAAGCCGACCAGGCTCGTCGGCAGGGCCGGCACGGCGAAGCTGTAGTTGTGCGTTGCACCGAGGACCGGCCAGGCATTCATCACGTCGAGCGTCGTGCGCAGTGGGCAGCCGGGCATGCCGAGGAAGGCCAGGTCCGGGATGCCGGGGTCCACGACGCCGAAGATGTCGACGCCGAGCAGGCCCGTCGCCGGAATCTGGCTCGTGGTCAGGTTCCAGCTCGTGCCGAGGACCGGCCTCGTCGTTCCCGCGAGCGCGAGCGGCAGGATGTCCGTGGCGCTGAGCGTGATGACACCCGCGCCGAGCGCGGACAGGTCCGTGCTGCCCGGATTGGTGCTGTTGCCAGCTGGCGAGTAGCCGACGAGGTAGCCGTTGCCGAGGTGCGACATCGTGCCCCACGCGAACGTGACCTGGCCGCTCGGATAGAACTGCATCTGGAACGTGTTGGCGCTCGCCGCCGTGGTGCCAGCAAAGTCCCAGACGCCATCCCAGGTCACGACGATGGCCGAAGCACTCTCCTCGTACTTGACCTGGCCGCTGCCCACGGTCGCGGGGTTGAGATCGTGCCAAGTGCGCCACGCGGTGTTCGTCGCGTTGAGGAACAGGTTGACGTCGGGGGTGTAGGACGTGCCGTTGCTGCCGATCGACACGTAGCCGTTCGAGCAGATGTTGAACGACGTGGCGCCGGGGAAGGTGCCGACGGTGAACGGCTGCACGACTTCGGAGTCATCGGTGAGCACCAACGACACTGGCGTCGAGGTCGAGCCGACGGGCAGGAAGGCGCCGACGCCACTGAGCGCGAGGTAGCTGCCGGGTCCCGTGGGGATCATCGTCAGCACCGTGTTGTCGAGGTCGAAGCCCGTCGATGCCGCGAAGTTCTCGTAGAACGACGCGGTCTGATTGATGCAGCCGACGCCGAGCGTCGTGTTGGTCGCCAGGGTGCCCGACAGTGGCGCGATGGTCAGCTCCACGCGGCAGACGTTGTACGGGGCTTCCTGCCAGACCGGGTTGTTGCCACCCGTGGCGCCGATGCCGAACTGCGTGCCGAACCGTGTCAGCGTGACCGGGTTGCCGAGGATGCTGCTCGTGAACGGGCCGTTCGCCCCGTACGAGTTGTACGAGGTCGCGTTTCCGACCGAGCTCGTGCATGCGCCGAGCACGCCGTAGTAGTTGCCGGGTGTCAGCGGGACCGCGCACGGGATCATCGAGGCGGCCGGCGTGTTGTTGCTGTAGAAGAGCTGGGTGCCCACTATCGTCGCCGGAAAGGCGGGCGGGGGACTCAGGCCGAGGTCGATGATCTCGACGACCTGGAACGCCTGCGCCGCTTCGTTCGGCACGCTGGCGCCGACGATCACCCCAGGAGGTCCGGAGGGTGGCATCTGCCACCAGTAGCCGCGCGTTGCAGCGGCAGTGTACGTGGTGACGAACGGGGGCAGGGGAATCTGGGCTGTGGCCACGCCGGCGAGCCCGAGAACCGAGATGAACAGTGCGTGTCGCATGGGTTTGTTCTGAAGACGGGAGAACGAGCGAATCGGCCCGAGACCGATTCAGTGGCCGCGGAGCATACCGCGGCGGCTCGTCGGCGAGCCCCCGATGTGGCTGTGATCCGCCCTACCGTGCGAAGGCCCGACTGCGTCCGCGTGCTGCCGAGATCCAGCTCGCACGGGCCGCTCGCTTCCCGTCCTGCCCGCTTACAACGCCGCGACGATGCATGCAGGCGGCGGGGGCTGGACCGGATGCAACCCGTGGATCTAGAGTCCGCGGGTTCACCCAGAGGAGATTGCCCTTTCGCGGCGGAGCTACGTCAATGACCAAGACAGCCACCTCGTCCGCGCGCACATCGGCTGCGCGCTTTCTGTTGATCGCATCGTTGGCGCTCGTCGGCAGCGTCGCTTCGGCCCAGGATCGCCCGCAGGGTCGGCCCGAAGGCGCACCGTCCCGCAATCGCGAAGCGACTCCCGCCGTGCTGCCCGAAGCCTGGGCCAGCACGCAGAAGTGGCGTTCGATCGGACCCGCGGGAATGGGCGGCCGCATCACGGCCATCGCGGTGTCCGCGACCGACTCGTCGACGTGGTTCATAGCGACCGCGTCGGGCGGGCTGCTGAAGACGACCAACAACGGCGTCACGTTCGAGCACCAGTTCGATCACGAGGCCACGGTCTCGATCGGCGACGTCGAGGTCGCGGCGTCGAACAAGGACATCGTCTGGGTCGGAACGGGTGAGGGCAATCCGCGCAACTCGGTCAGCTACGGCAACGGCGTCTACAAGTCGATCGACGGCGGCAAGACGTGGACGCACATGGGTCTCGACAAGACCCACCAGATCGGCAGCATCGCGATCCACCCGACCAATCCCGACACCGTCTACATCGGGGCGCTGGGGCGCTGCTACGGACCGAACGAGGAGCGCGGGTTGTTCAAGACGACCGACGGCGGCAAGAGCTGGCAGAAGGTGCTCTACCTCGACGACCAGACCGGCGTGATCGACGTCGCGATGAACCCCGCGGATCCCGAGTGCCTGATCGTGTCGATGTGGACGCGGCAGCGCGATGGGTTCGACAGCCACGTCGGCCCGACGCCGGTGCCGGAGGGCTACGACGCGTACGACCCGGCGCTGAAGTGGGGCAAGAACGCGGGGCTCTACAGGACCACGGACGGCGCCCGCACGTTCGAGAAGTTGACGAGCGGTCTGCCTTCGGGCCAGTACGGCCGCTGCGACGTGGACTGGTATCGCAAGGATCCGAACGTCGCCTACGCGATCGTCGACTGCGATCGCATCGGCATGGGCGTCGCCGGCGGCAACGCGTTCCTCGGCGTCGCGGGTGAGGACGTCGACGGCAAGACCAAGATCACGCGCGTGACCGCGAAGAGCCCCGCCGAGAAGGCCGGCCTCAAGGATGGCGACGTCGTGTTGGCGCTCGGCGGCAAGCCGCTCGAGGGCTACGCGAAGTTGACGGACCTGGTGTCGAACAGCAAGCCCAGCGACGCCGTGGCGCTCAAGGTGCAGCGCGGCACCGAGACGATCGACGTCGACGTGAAGCTCGACGAACGGCCGCTCAGTGCGCTCGGTGCCGGTCCGGTGCCTGCCTACCTCGGGCTGTCGGGTGAGGAGCTGCCGGACGGGATCAAGGTCACCGAGGTTCCCGAAGGCAGTCCCGCCGACCGCGCGGGCGCCAAGACCGAAGACGTGCTGCTCTCGATCGCCGACGAGCCGGTCAGCAGCGTCGAGCAGTTGACCGAGCTCGTCAGCATCCGCAAGCCCGGCGAGAAGGTCACGCTGAGCCTGCGCCGTGGCACCGAGACCGTGCAGCTCACGGCCACGCTGTCCGAACGTCCCGCGGGCGGAGGCCGCCGCGGCGGTGGTGGTCCCGGTGGTGGCGGCGGCGGTGGCGGCGGTGGTGGCTTCGGCGGCGGCGGTTTCGGCGGCGCCCAATGGATGAACACGTACTTCGGCGCGAATGCGCGCGAACAGGACGACGGCACGCTCTCGATCGTGCGCGTCGGCGACGACAGCGCGGCGCAGAAGGGTGGTCTCGAGGAAGGCGACATCCTGAAGGAGCTCGATGGCACGCCGATCGCGACGACCGAAGCGTTGGTCGAGATCCTCGGCGCCAAGAAGGAGGGCGAGACGGCGACGTTCAAGGTCGAGCGCAACAAGGAAGCGAAGGAAGTCGCGGTCAAGCTCGTGTCCTCGTCGACCGCGCGCTTGCGTCCGTTCGGCTACCAATACGCGGGCCAGAGGCCCAACGTGCAGGCGCAGCAGGGCGCCGACAGCCACGAGTATGGCGGCATCTACCGTTCGGCCGACAAGGGCGAGACCTGGACGCGCATCAACAGCCTGAATCCGCGTCCGATGTACTTCAGCCAGATCCGCGTCGACCCGAGCGACGAGCGTTACCTCTACGCGGCGGGCGTCTCGCTGCACCGTTCGACGAACGGCGGCAAGACCTTCACGGCGGACGCGGGCAGCCGCGTGCACTCCGACTTCCACGCGCTGTGGATCGATCCGAACGACGGCCGGCACATCATCACGGGATGCGACGGCGGCTTCTACGTGAGCTGGGACCGCACGCGGAGGTGGGAGCACCTGAACCACCTGGCGCTCGGCCAGTTCTACCACGTCGCGATCGACTCGCGCCGGCCCTACCACGTCTACGGCGGCTTGCAGGACAACGGCAGCTGGGGCGGACCCGCGCGCTCGCTCTCGGGCTCCGGGATCCTCAACGAAGACTGGATCAACGTCGGCGGCGGCGACGGCTTCGTCTGCCGCGTCGATCCGTTCGACCCCGACATCGTCTACAGCGAGAGCCAGAACGGCGCGATGAACCGGCGCAACCTCGCGACTGGCGTCTCGTCGGGCATCCGGCCGCGCGCGACCCGCGGCGTGCGCTACCGGTTCAACTGGAACACGCCGTTCATCCTGTCGTCGCACAACCCGGGCATCTTCTACGCCGGCGGCAACTACGTCTTCCGCTCGGTGAAGCGCGGCGACGACCTCAAGGTCATCTCGCCCGAGATCTCGCTCACGGGTCGCGGCACCGCCACGGCCGTCGCCGAGTCGCCGATGAACGCGGACGTGCTCTGGTGCGGCACCGACGACGGCAACCTGTGGGTGACGAAGGACGGCGGTGCAAATTGGAGCAACGTCGCCGACAAGGTCGGTCTGCCGGGCCCGCGCTGGGTCGCTACGTTGGAGCCATCGCGCTTTCACGAAGGCCGCTGCTACGCCGCGTTCGACGCGCATCGCAGCGACGACGACAAGCCGTATGTCTACGTGACCGAGGACTTCGGCAGCACCTGGCAGTCGATCACGAGCAACCTGCCGATCGGATCGACGCGCTGCATGCGCGAGGATCACAAGAACGCGAACCTGTTGTTCTGCGGCAGCGAGTTCGCGGCGTTCGCCTCGCTCGATCGCGGCAAGACCTGGACCAGGATCAACGGCACCAACCTGCCGACCGTCGCCGTGCACGAGCTGGCGCTGCAGCCGAACGGCACCGATCTCGTCGCCGCGACGCACGGCCGCAGCCTGTGGGTCACCGACATCGCGCCGCTGCGCCAGATGACCGGCGAAGCCGTCGACGCGACGGCGTTCCTCTACGAGCCGGCGCCGGTCGTGCGCTGGCACAGCGAACCGCAGCGCGGCACCGGCACCGGCTTCCAGCGCTTCGTCGGCGAGAACCCGGGCCGCGGTGCCTTCATCAGCTACTCGCTGACCAAGAAAGCCGAGAAGGCGTCGATCAAGATCCTCGACTACACCGGCAAGGTCGTGCGCGAGCTCGAGGCGAAGACCGAGCCCGGGCTGCACCAGGTCGCCTGGGACCTCACCGCGCGCGCGCCGCAGGCAGCCGGTGGCGGCCGTCAGAACGCGACGCCGCCTGCGCGAGCGACGGGTGATGCCGACGGCGCAGCTCCGGCCCGCGAGGCCGGTCGCGAGGGTGGCCGTGAAGCCAACCGTGAGGGTGGCCGTGAACCCGGTCGTCCGGGTGGCGCAGGCCCGCGCGGCCAGGGTGGCCAAGGCCAGGGTGGCCAAGGCCAGGGTGGCCAGGGCCAAGGTGGTCCCGGTGGCCAAGGTGGCGGCCAGCAGGGTGGTGGCGGCTTTGGTGGAGGCCGCGGCGGCGCCCGCGGCGTGCCGCTCGGCATCTACCGCATCGTGCTCGACGTCGACGGCAAGCAGTGCGAGCAGGCGCTGCGCATCGAAGCCGATCCGACGGTTCCGCCCGAGGTCGCGAACAGCGTCGGCCTCGAGGAGGAGGAAGGCGACGTCGAGGAAGAGGAAGAGCCGCGAGAAGTCGTGCGGATCGGTTGGTGGTAGTCGAAGTCGAGCCGGCCGGGGCACGGAGATCCGCGCCCTGGCCAGGCGCTCACTCGATCATCCACGCGGGCTTGTAGCCGAGGCCGACGTTCAGGATGCGCTGCAGCAGCTGCCCGTAGTCGAGTCCCGCGTGCTTCGCTGACTCGGGGAAGTCCTCGCCCGGCGTGAGATCGCTGTTCACGTTCGCTTCGATCACGTAGACGCGTCCCTCGGCGTCCATGCGCAGATCGACGCGCGCGTAGCCGGACAGGTGCAAAGCGCGGTAGGTGCGCTTGCAGATCGCGTAGATCTGCTCTTCGACGTCCTTGCCGAGGTCGCGCGCGCGACCCGTGCGCAAGCCGACGCGTTTCTGGTAGCGCTCGTCCCACTTCACGCGCGAGGTCGCGATCGCCTCGTTGCCCTCGGGCAGCTTGTCGAACCAGAGCTCCCAGATCGGGAACGCTTCGAGCCGTTCGTTGCCGAGTATGCTGACCGTGAACTCGCGGCCCTCGAGGAACTGTTCGACGACGACGTCGGTCTGCAGCGTGCGGTGCAGGAATCCGACGCGTTCCTTGAGCTCCTTGTCGTCGTGCACGACGGAGGCTTGCGCGATGCCGGCGCTGCCGTGCTGCACCGCGGACTTCACGATGACCGGGAAGTGCATGCGGCTCGGCAGCCGCGCGATCTTCGTGCGCAGCGGGAACACCGTGAACAGCGGGCACGGGATGCGGTGCCACGCGAGGATCTGTTTGCTGAGCGCCTTGTCGCCGGCGAGCGTGATGCCGCGCGGGTTGCAGCCCGTGTAGGGCTGCTTGCACAGCTCGAGGAAGCTCACGAAGTGCGCCTCGTAGGTCACGACGTCGTGGAAGTCGGTCAGGATGTTGAAGACGATGTGCGGCTTGTATTCGGCGATCGAGTCGCGCACGGGCTTCAGCTCGTAGCCGATGCCGAGCACGCGCACGTCGTGGCCGATCTCACGCAGCGTGCGCACGACGTCGAGCTCCATCTGGTAGGTCCAGGTCTCGCTCGATGGCAGCTTGTCCGCGTCGGGCGGCGGCACGAGCACGTCGTGCATGGCCACGAGCACGCGCAGCTTCCTCATCGGCGGAACCGCGGCTTGTGGCCGCGAGAGAGGGCGAGCGTCACCATCGTCGACAACACGGCCGCTCCGAGGCGTGCCTCCGCCGTCTGGCGGGAGACGCGCAGGTCGAGTTCGCGGCAGCGCTGGATCATCGCGTCGAGAGCCTGATCGACAACGTAGCGGTACTGGCCCGTGAGCGCCGCGACTTTGGTGCGAAGAGCCGTGCGTTGGCCTTTGAGGAACGTCGCTGCATGTTCGCGCCGCGACGTGCTGTCCGCCGTGCCGAACAGCATGCGCAGCTCGCGATCGTGCAGCCACGGCGGCTGCTGCCCGTACGATCCCTGCTTGCGCCGATAGTACTCGCGCAGCGTCGTGCGCAGGCGCGGCAGCGACTCTTCGCGGTCGCGTGAGCGCACGGTCGGCGGCAGATCGCCGATGTCGCGCAGGATCTTGTCGAGTTGCCGGATCTTCTTGAGAGCAGGCCAGCCTTCGTACTCGACCTCCCAACGCGAGTTGGGGGCCAGCCAGACCGCGAACGTCTCGGCGTAGTCCTCGGCCGGATGGCTCTGCGCATACCACGACCCGAGGTGCAGCACGTAGTTCTTGCTCGTGGGGCGAACATGGTAGGCGCTCCGGTAGGGCGCGCTGTAGCGGCCGAACGTGCGCCGCCAGTCCGCGCGTTGGTGCAGGCGGTACGCGTTGTCCATCGCATGCGCGGCCTCGTGGCGCAGCAGCTTCATGCACCAGTCGTGCGTGCTGCCCTCGGCCTCGAACATCTGGGTGTGTTCGAGCTGCACGAGACGCCGGTGCGCGAGGTAGAACGGGACCGTGAAGCCCGTTGACCCCTCGGGGGTGAACCAGTCGGTCGAGAGCCACGCGTAGGGGCGGAACACGAGACCGGCGCGCTCGAGCTCCTTGTGCAGGCGGTCGAGACGGTGTTCGAGCGCCGTGCCGGCGAACGTGAGGCCGAGGTCGCAGAGGCGCACGTCGAGCAGTTCCTCGGTGGGCAGGTCGACCCACCAGGGCTCCTTCCGTCGTCGCCGTCGCTTGGGCACAGGGTGACCATAGCTGGAGGTCCGAGAGAGGCCAGCGTGCTGGGCCGCGGTCCTGGCTGGTGTTGCTCCTCCGCTCCTCCAGCAGCCACAAGAGCCTGCGAACTTGAAGTCACAAACTGTGACTTCAAGTTGCGGGTTCGCAGCACGGCTGTCCTTCCCCCGTTCGTGCACAGGCAGGTGGAGGAACCATGACCATTCACCGCCAGCATCGACGGTCAGTCCCGCTCTCACCCGATGCGATTGGGGCCAGGATTCGGATCGTCCGCGGACAGCGCGTGTTGCTCGACGAGGACCTCGGCGAGCTGTACGGGGTGCCGACGCGCGGCATCAACCAGGCAGTCGCACGCAACCCGGGGCGTTTCCCGTCCGACTTCGCCTTTCCTCTGACGAGACAAGAGCTTGTGAGCTTGAAATCACAAACCGTGATTTCAAGTTGGGGTGGTCGTCGCGCCACCGTGGTGGCATTCACCGGGCAGGGCGTCGCCATGTTGTCGAACGTGCTGCGGTCCCCGCGCGCGGCCGAGGTCAACGTCGCGATCATGCGCGCCTTCGTGCGGCTGCGCCAACTGCTCGTCGATCACGCGGAGCTGGCAAGCATCGTCGCGGAAGTCGAAGAGAACATTGCGTCGCACGACGAACGCGTCGCTGCCGTGTTCGAAGCCATTCGCCAACTCCTGCAGCCGCCGCCGACGGACAGGCCGACCGAGCCGTAGACCGAGGGCTCGACAAGTTCGGCTCGGAGCAGGTTCGCGTGCACCTGGGCGCATACCGCCCTTCGTGATCGATGCCACCGCGCTCGACCGCAGCGGGCCGGTGAGTCGTCACCGCAGACCGCGAGGACAACGCCGCAGGTCACACCTTCCCGCGAAGCCACCCGAACGGTGTGCTTCCTGCTCGGCGGGGTCTGACCGCGGATGGATCGAGCGCTGCTTCCACTTCCTTCTTCGCCGTCGCGAGGGGAACTGCTCGACCGATCGGTGCGTGGCGCTTGGCCCAGTGCGACCAGCTGGTCAGCACGAGGGCGTGGCTGCCAGACTTCGTGTGGACCTGCTCGGTGTGCACGAGCAGCCGGACTGCCAATTCCTTCACCGCCACGCCGCTGGCTTCGAGCGCGCCCTCGGCTTCGACGCGCGCGAGCAGGCGTCGAGCGGCGGAGGACAGACCCTTCATCTGCCAGGGCTCCCTCGCGCTCGCGATCGCGAGCAGCGATGGCCATAGACGGCGATGCACGAATGTCACCTTGCCAGCGACGAGCTTTGCGGCCAGCACGTCCTCGTGATCGCCCAACTCCTCGAGCAGCGCATAGATCTCCCTGCCCTTCTGGTGACTCCACCACGAGCCGTTCACGGGAGCGCCGACCACGAGCGAAACGACGCTCGGCAGTTTGGCGTCGGACAGGAGCAGGATTCCGTCTTTCTCGAGCCGAACGAGGAGATCTGCCAGCTTCATGGGAACCGCGGACCGTACCCAACGCGCCCCATGAGCGCATCGGCTTCAATCGCCCTGGCTGATCGATGCCACTGCTCTTAGCCACCCCATGCCAAACCTCTCGTCGGGTTCGAGGTAGTGTCCTTCGCTCCATTCGTTGAGCGAGGCCACGAGCACGAGCGCATCTTCGATGCCAATCGGCGAACGGAACGCGTGCGCGCGCTGCAGCGCTGACGCGAACAGCTCCGGATGCTCGCCGGTCACGACGGGGGACCACGGATACTTGTCGGGCCGCGCGTCGCCGAAGTCCGTGCCGCGCGGACTCGCGTCCCAGCCCGGCGCCACCGAGGGCATGTAGGGCAGGCCCGAGACTTCGCAGAACCGCGGCCACTGCTGCGCGCGCAGCTCGGCATACGCGCGATAGTCCTGCAGGAACGGACCCTTCCAGTCCGGCAGCAGCACGTAGTGCGTGACGCTGTCGAAGCCGACGTCGCGCACGAGCGGCAGGACCGAAGCACTCGGGTCGATCGCGGCGAGGTGCAGATCGCGGTGGCCGTGCTCACGCAGCCAGGCGCGCGCCGCGGCGATGGCTGCCTTCGCGGCTTCGACGCCGAGCTCCTTGACGAAGAAGGTCGAGTCGTAGATCGACAGGTAGCTCCGCCCCTCGACGGTGACATAGTTGGGACGGTCGAAGTAGGCCGTGGCCAGCATCGCGACGAAACGCACGAAGTCGTCGACGTCGGAGGGCACGGCGCGCGTCGCGTCGATCACGGGCAGGTCCGCGCGCGAAACGGGCAGCACGCGCCGCGGCATGCGGTTGGCCCACATGCAGGCGAACGGCATCGTCGAACCTCGTGCGGAGCGCAGAAAGCCCTGGTCCAGCCCGGCCTCGAACACACGCTTGCCGCGGCACCAGAACACCCCGAAGACGAGCGCGTCGATGCCATGAGCCGCGGCCAGCGCCACGCGCCGACCGAACGCCACGGGATCGCGGTCGTCGTATTCGCCGAGCCGGGGCACCTTGGGCTGCGCGTGGCCCGGAAAGCGCGGCCGGCAGCCGCGCACGAGCTCCCATTCGGTGAAGTCCCGATGGAACGTAAGGTCCCGCTCCGGGACCGGATGCCACCCGGTGTACACATAGGCGGCGGTGCGCATGGCTCGTAGTCTCGCAAACTGGCGCCATACGCGACAGCTTGCGCAGCGTAGGGGCTCGAACAACAAGCGACCGTGCCCTGGGGCCAGCTTTCTGCGCGGCTTGCAGAGCTTTGGTTGCTGGCCAGGGCCGCGATACGGCCGATATCACGGGCGTCCATGCTTTCGTCATCCGCGTCCCGTTTTGGCGCAAGCCGACGATTTGCCGAAGCCGTCTGTCCCGGCGGCCAGAGGCGGCGACAATGGCCGGCCGTGGAGTCCCGTGATCTGTTCGAAATCCTGACGCGCGAGCACATCGATTCGGTGCGCGCCTTCCTGCTGTCTTCGCTGCGCGACCAGGTCGCCGCCGAAGACCTCGTGCAGGAGGCGTTCCTCGTCGCGTGGCGGATTCTCGACCGCTACGACCGCCAGCTGCCGTTCGGGCCGTGGGTGCGTGGGATCGCCGGCAAGCTGCTGCTGAACCATCGGCGCAAGCTCGGCCGCACCCGAGTGCACTACTGCGACGACCAGGTGTTGGGGCAGATCGACAACGGGTTCTCCGACTTCGCGCAGCTCCCGGGTGACACGTTCGACGAGCAACTCGACGCGTTGCGCGACTGCCTGGGCCGGCTCAACGGGGTCCAGCGCGAATCGATCAGTCTGCATTACGAGCACGGTCTGCATTGCAAGGAGATCGCGGACCGGCTCGGCCTTGGGTTCGAAGCCGTCAAGAAACATCTGCAGCGCGGCCGCGCGATCCTGCATCGCTGCGTGCACAGCAAGCTGCCGAAGGGAGCGACGGCGTGACCAAGGTGCCGGGAGCTGGGGAAAACGGACCCGAAGCACGGGGACCCGAGCCACGGGGGCCCGAGCCAGGGAAGCCCGAGAACGGGTGGTCCGATGTCGTGCCGGATGCGTGGCGCGACTTCGACGACACCTTGGCCGATGGCCCGTCGCCAGTGGACGTGCCAGAGGAGGCCAAGAGCTGGATCGCCGAGCAGCGACTGATGCACGGTCTGTTGCGCGCGCTGCACACGGCGGATGCGCCGGCGCGCGAGGGCCGTATCGCGACGTTGCTCGAACGCATCGACCAGGAATCCAGGCTGGCACCGCGGCGGCAATGGGTGCGTGTTCTGGCTGCGGCGCTCGTGCTCGCGTGCGTCGGCGTCTGGTTCGCGCTGCCTCCGTCCCTGCCGACCGCGCACGCGGCCGTCGAACGTGCGGTCAGGGAGCTCGCGCGCGACGTGAACCGCCGCTTCCGGATCGAGGTGCTGGGCGTGGGCCAGAAGGGTGCAGAGGGCGTGGTCGTGACGCGTCCGGGCAACCACTTCCGTCTCGATGTGAAGGTCGCTTGGCTGCAGCGGATGATCGAGGTGCGCGTCGGCTGTGATGGCGAGGAGCTCTGGTTCAAGGACACGATCGGCATGTTCCGTGGCGCGTTTCCGTTTGCCGAGCGCGAACGGCAGAGGCTTCCGTTGCTCGGTGGAGCGTTGGATCTCGGCTACCTCGACGTGCACAACCTGCTGCGGAAGTTGACCGCGGATTTCGACGTGAAGGTGACCAGCCGCGAGAAGGATGCGAACGGCGAGTCGCGGCTGCGCCTCGAAGCGCGGCGCCGCGGCGCGTCGGGCCAGCCACGTGTGCTGCGGCTCCAGTGCGACGAAGAGACCGGCATGGTCACGCGCATGGAGATCGATTCGAACGACGGAAGGTTGTGCCTCGTGTATCTCGGCGAAGAGCCGGCGGATCTGGTCGACTACCGGCGGCCCTGGTAGCAGCGCCAGCGCCGGAAGGTCCGTGATCGGACGCGCGCCGTTCCTACAATCGCGGCCCGCCCGTGAGCGGACCGAACGTGACCTCGACCGATCCGCCGTCCCTGCTGCATCTGCGCACGCTGCTGCACGACGCGACCACGCAGCCGGCCGCCGCGGTCGAGCAGCTCGCGGCCGCGCGCATGCGCGTGGCGGCGCATGGCGCGGTGGCGCACGAGCTGCTCGCGGTCGAGCTGCGTTGGCTGCGAACACAGCGCGAGTCGGCCGAGCCGGCCCTGGCGGCCGAAGTGGCCGCCGCGCACTGCGAATGGCTGGCGCTGCGTGTTCGCGGTCTCGTCGCCGCGCGCGCCGGCGACCCGGCGGCGTTGTTCGATCTCGCCGAGGCCCAGGCCGCGGCCGCGATCGCCGGCGACACCGCGACCGTCCGGCAATGTGAAGCGGCGATCGCGCACAGCGTGCCCGCTGCGGTGGCCGGCGAGGCGCTCGACGAGGAGGCAGCCGAGCGTTTCGCGCTGTTGTCGACCGCGATCGACGAGATCACGATCGAACACCAGGTCCAGCTGCTGCGGTTCAGCGGCGAGGTCGCGCGAAAGCTCGCCGTGCAGACGGGCAGCAAGGTCTGCCGCCGCTGCGGCCGCCGGCTGCTGCGCGCGGCCGACGATCGCGAGCTCGCGCGCCGGCTCGAAGCGCGCGTCGGCCGGGCCGGTGTGTCGGCGATCGAGACGACCAACTTCGTGCTGCTGCTCGGCGTGCTCGCGATCCTGCTCGTCGAGAGCACGATCGAGCTCTCGCCGGCGCAGGCGACCGTGCTGAACTGGATCGACGCGGGCGCCTGCTCGTTCTTCATCGCCGACTTCCTGTTCGAGCTCGCGCTGCACCCGAGCCGGCTGTCGTGGTTCTGCCGCAACGCGGTCACGGACCTGCTGCCCGCGATTCCGTCGGTGCTGTTCTTCTTCCCGGGCGTCGAAGTGTCCGAGGTCGCCGAGAGCGCGGTCGCCGTGCGTGCGCTGCGGCTGATGCGTGTCACGTGGGCCGCGCGCTACGTGCAGTCGCTGCGGCCGCTGTTGCGTTCGGCGCGCCTGTTGCTGTTCCTCGTACGCGGACTCGACGGCCTGACGGCTCGCTTCGCGCAGATCCTGAATCGCGAGTTCGTGTTCGTGCCGGCGGCCGCGGACGTGAAGCGCGCGATCGTCGAGGACGACCAGCGCGACGTGCTGTTCGCCGCGCTGCGGCGCGAACACGAGCTCGTCTTGCTGCTGCCGGCGAGTGGCCGTTCCGAGATGCTGCTGCTGCGCGCGAAGGCCGCGCGCGACGCCGCGCAAGCGCTCGGGCCGGGCTCGGGACCGCGCCGCGCGGGTGCAGTGACGCAGCGCGACATCCCGATCGACGAGGCGATCGAGTTCCTGTGGGCGTTGCGCGCGCAGGACGTCGGCCGCTGGCTGCGCCCGTCCGACGTGCAGTCGCTCGATCGCGTGCTGCGCGTGTTGTCGGCGCTGCCCGTGCGCTGGTTGCCGATCATCCGGCGCCTCGCCGTGCATCCGCTCGCGGCGAGCCCCGAGGAACGCATCGTGCAGCTCGGGCGCCGCGTCGCGCAGTGGCTCGAGGGCTGGCACGGGAGGATGCTGTTCTTCGCCGACCTGCACGGCATCGTGACGGGTCCGCAGATCCTCGACCGCGTTGCGAGCGCGATGGTCAAGGCGAGCCAGCGGCCGGCCGTGCGGTTGTTGTTCTTCGGCGGCTTGTTCCTGGTGTTCGACCTGCTGATCCGCGCCGAGAGCTGCAGCAAGATCCTCACCAACATCGTCTGGCTGCCGCTGATCGTGCTCGGCACGTTGTGCCTCGTAGTCCTCTCGCTCGGCATGTGGCTCAAGCGGCTCGCGGGTCAGGCGTCGGAGGCGTACCGGCTGACGAGCGAGGCGCAGTTCATCTCGCAGCTCGAACGCATCAAGCCGCACTACGAACGCGAGGACCTCGCTTTCCTCGCGCGCCGCGTCTTCGGCCAGTGTGCTGCAGCGGGCCAGGCCGAGACGATGCTGCATGCCCTCGTGTCGAGTGCGCGCACCGGCGTGCCGATCGACGACAAGGGCGTGCCCGAGTTCGTGCGCCTCGAAGCGAACCGCATCGCGCTGCTGTATCTGCATTTCCTCGACGGCGCGTGCCTGCACATCAGCGACGTCAAGACGACCGAGCAACTGCTCGCGAACCAGGCGCTCGAGAACCTGCGCGTGCGGTTCCTGCGCTTTGGCAAGCGGCAGCGCAAGCAGCTGCGACGGCTCAAGCTCGAAGCCGGGTCCGTGTTCAGCGGGCCCTACCTGTGGTTCAGCTTCATCACGGAGAGCATCGCGGTCGAGACCGCGAAGCGCATCTCGGGCTACAACCGCTATTGCGTGCCGCTGTCCGAACGCGAAGTCGCCGCGCCGGCGCAGTTGCAGGCGATGCAGGACTGGCTCGCGCGGCGCCGCGACCCGCGCGGCGGCCGCACGCTCGGCGACCGCAAGGGCCAGCAAAGCCGCGTCGACTTCCAGACGACGGAGTTCACGGCGCTCGACTTCCTCGGCGGCGACGGAGAGCGCGACCGCCACATCGCGAGTCTGTTCGGCGACGAGGTGATCGACGTCGTGCGGCTCGACCGGCGCACGATGGTGCGCGAGATCTTCGGCACGCGTCCCGTGCACAACCTGCCCAAACACGAACGCAGCTTCAATCCGCTGCGCTTCTACCAGCGGCGCCTGTCGCACGGCCGGGTGTTGCTGGCGCCGCTGCTGCTCGGCTGGCGGTTCCTGCGGTGGATCGGCTGGCTGATCGCGCGCCTGCGGCAGATCGTGCGCGAAGTGTTCGACCCCGAGCTCGCGATGCAACGCCGCGAGGTCGGCGCCGCGCCATACCCGGTCGCGCTGCGCAAGATCCACCGCATGAAGGCGCCCGGACTGCTCGAGGCGATCTCGATGCGGCTGCAGCTCGATCCCGTCTATGCGGGGGCGCCGGCCGGATGGTCGTCGGCGGAGCCGTTCGCGGCCGAACCGGAGGTCGAACGGGACCTGCTGTTCCTGCATCTGCGCGAACGCGAGGCCAGCGAGCTGCGCGAAGCGGCGACGCTCGCGCGCCAGCACGTGGCCGCGTTGCACGCCGCGATCGGGTGGCTGCCGCCGCTCGGCGACGCGGCCGACGGCGACGCACGAGCGGCCGGAGAGCTCGCAACGACGTGTGCGTGGATCGCCGACAAGGACGACGTGCGCACGCTGCTGCATGCGGAACGGTGGCGGACCGAGGTGATGCCGGCACTGCTCGCGCAGGGTCCGAAAGGCGCGTGGTGGCAGCGTGGCTGGCGGTCCCTGCGCCGTTGCTTCGTCGAGCACCCGGTCGATCGCTGGCTGAAGCGGCACGGGCGCGGCTTGCCGGCGAATGCTCGAGCTCCGCTGCGCCATGCCTACGAGCGTGGTACCCACGGCGTGCGACCGCTGATCGATGCATGGGTGCAGCTGCCCGATGGCGCCTCGCCGGCGGCGACCGCGATCGAATGCCTGCGGCAGGCCTTTCGCCACGGCACGTCGACGCGGCGCGATCTTCTCGCGCTGCGGGCCGTGCAATCGATGGCCGTGCTCGACGTCCGCAACTACCGTGATCTCGTGTTCCAGCTCGGCGACTATGCAGCGGACGGCGAAGACGGTCGACTCGGGTCGAGCCTGCCATGAGCAGCACCGAATCGAGCCCTGCCGTCCAGAAACCTGCGCCGCCGCTGTTCCCGCCGCGCGAGCGCCGGATCCTGCTGTGGCTCTGCGCCGGTGCGATCTGCTGGCGGTGGGTCTGCGCCATTCAGTCGCCGCTGCCTTCGGTCGCCGCGTGCCGCGACCTGTGGCTCGTGGAGCATCTTGCGCACGGTGAGTTCGCGCAGCTCGCCGACGCGGTGACGCAGCCGTGGTGGGCATTGCTGCTCTCGCCGTGGGTCGCCGCGGGCTGCGACGCGTTCGCGACGGCGCAGGTGCTCGCGTGCGTGATCGGCGGACTGCTCGTGTGGCCCGTGGCGGTAGCCGCGGAGCGGTTGCGCGAAGGCGCGGGCCTGCCGGCGGCCGTGCTCGCGCTCGCGGCCGGCGGGCCGGCTGCTGCGGCCGGCGGCGGTGCCGCGACACCGCTGCTCGCGATCGCCGTCGCGTTCTCCGTCGTGGGTATCGCGTCCCGACGCTGGGTGCTCGTTGCCGTGTCGGGCACACTGGCGCTCGCGCCCGGCGTCGAGGCAATCGTCAGCGGCGGCGCGTATCGCGCGACGCCGTGGCATTGGCACGAACTGCGTCTTGGTTGGGGAACCTCGGTGGCGCTCGCGCTGTGGTCGGTCCTGCCGCCGCGGCCACGCGCGCTGCCGCTGCTCGGGTTGGCTGCTGCGGCCATGCTCGCAGCGTCGGTCCTGCGCGGCAGTCTGCAATGGCTGTTGCTGTCTTCGCCGATCGTCGTGGTGCTTGCAGGGGTGGGCCTCGCGCGCCTGCACGTGCGTTTACGCGACCTGCTGCTCTGCGCGGCGGTGCTCGTCGAGTTCTGGATCGGTTGGCAGGCGATCGAGCCGCGTTCTGCGATCGTCGAACGTGCGCTCGGACAGCACCTGCGCCGTCATCTCGCGGAAGGCTCTTCGGTCGTCAGCAATCTACCGCGCGTGCTGTTGTTCGCCGGCTCGCGGCCGACCGGGTTCAAGGACGACGAGACGTTGCTCGCGGCCGCCTCGGGCGACGGCGTCGACTATGTCGTGCTCGGCTCCGTGCTCGCGCAGCGCACCACGGTTACGGCGGCTTTGGCGAAACGGTTTTCCCGATTCGAGCTGCCGCACGATCTCGGCGACCTCGTCGCCAACGCCAATCTCGCCGTGTTCGTGAAACGTTGAGGCCCGCTGCAGCCTCAGTGCATGTCGCTGCGCCGCGCCGCGCAGTGGTTGGCGACAGGGCATGCGTCGCACAACGGCTGCCGCCGGCACGTCTGCTGGCCGTGGTGACGCAGCCGGCGCCACGCGTCGATGCGCACTTCGACGTCCTCGGCCAACTCGGCGTCGACGGCCGCCGTGACCACGCGATAGGTCGCCGCGTAGTCCTTCTGTTCCTCGCCGAAGCCGAGCCGCGCCAGCGCGCGCAGGCCGTTCGACTCGAACGTCGCGTGCGGTTCAGCGCCCGCGAACAGCCGCAGGCGATGGAAGCCCGGCAGTCCCACGCCCGGGAACGCGCAAAGGCCCTTGCGCGCTCTGGCCTCGTCCAGCTTCACGAGGTTGCGTGGATCGCCGGCGCTCGCGAACAGCTCGGCGCACTCGCGCAGCTTCAGCACCTGCTGCGCGGCCATCTTGCCCTTGCCGCAGATCGGCAGCAGCACTTCGTCGGGCGTCCGTGCAATCGTCGCCGCGTCGAGCCCCGTGGCCTTGCGCAGCTGCGCGAACGCCTGCTGCCGCCGCGCCTCGTCGGTCAGGTAGACGACGTTGTCCCAGAGGATCGCGTGCCACGGATCGCGCGGCGGACCGTCGTCGATCCCGCCTTGGGTCTCGGCGAGTTGCGTCAGGATCTTCTGGAGCGTGCTGCGTCGCGGCACGCAGGCATGCTAACGGCGCAGCGCGCGGAGAACCTGTGCGCGTCGGTTCGCCGGCGTTCGCGACGGCCGCCGACCTGCCCCGAACTGGCGTCACCGCGTCTTGTCCGGCGATGGGCCCGCGCATCCGATCTGTTTCCGCTGGGCTTGATAGGGTAGTGACCATGAAGCCGCCCTTCGACGTCGAGCAGCAGCTGCAGCGCCACGGCGATGCTTTGCGCATGCTCGCCGGCGAACTGGTCCGCGACGCCGGCACCGCGGACGACGCGGTGCAGGAGACGTGGGTGACGGCGCTGCTCCGGGCGCCGCGGCACGGGCGCTCGCTCGGCGGCTGGCTGCGCACCGTGCTCGTGCACGCGGTGGCGCGGCTGCGGCGCGGCGAACGGCGGCGGCTCCGCCACGAGGATCGCGCGGGAATCCGCCGCGGCCTCGCCGCCGAGGACCACGCGGTCGTGCTCGCGCGCGAAGAACTCGCCGGGCGGCTGCTCGCGGCCGTAGGCGCGCTCGACGCGCCGTACCGCGACGCGATCTGGCAACGTTATTTCGAGGGCAAGGCGCCGCGCGCAATCGCCGCGGCGAGCGCAGTCCCGGTGGCGACGGTGAAGAGCCGCCTGCAGCGCGCATTGGGCATGTTGCGCGCGCAGCTCGCAGAAGGCGGCGATGGTCGCGGCGATTGGCGCGGCGCGTTCGCCGCCGCGTTCGGGATCGGGCAGGGAATGCCAGCAGCGCTGGCTGGAGGTGTGCTCATGGCGACGTGGATGAAGGCGACGTGCGTCGCTGGGGCAGTGTTGCTGGCGGCCGCACTGTGGTGGTGGCCGGACGTCGACGTCGCGCCGCCTGCGCAAGTGCCAGGTTCGCCGACGGCCGTGGCCGCGGCCTCGGAGCTTCCGCGGGCGGCCCGCGAGCGCGCCGCGTCGGCGGCTGCGCTGCTGGACCCAGCCGTGGCTCCGGCGGCGGACCCGCTTCTGGCGTCGGGGTTCGTCGAAGGCCGCGCGGTCGACGCCGCGACCAACGCGCCACTGGCCGGCGTGCGCGTGTCGGTGCAACCGCGCGTCGTCGGCGAGGTCACAGCCGAGGTCGTGACTACTGGCGACGGCACGTTCGTGTTGCCCGCGCGCGTCGGCCGCCGCACCGGCATCGTGCTGCGGCGCGTGGATCGAGTGACCGTCCAGTGGTTGGACGACGTGGCGGCGGGCGAACACCTCGCGATCGGCGATCTGCCGCTGCGGCGAGGCCGCGCGCTTCCGGGTCGCCTCGTCGATCCCACGGGTGGACCGATCCCGGCCGAGGTGTTCGCCTCGATCGACTTCGAGGCGCGCTTCGCCGACGGCTGGCGCGAGCGGCGCGGAGAAGGGCGCACCGACGCGGCGGGCGCGTTCGTCACGAGCGAGCCCTTGCCGATCGGCGCCAGCACGCAGTGGAGGCTGCCGTTCGGCAGCGTCGACCTGCCCGAACCCGTGACTATCGTCATCGGCGACGAAGAGCCGCAGCAGATCGTGCTCACGGTCCGACAGCGGCCGCGCATCCGCGGCGTCGTCGTCGACGAGACCAGCCAGCCGGTGACGTCCGGCGTTCAGCTCGGCGAACAGGCGATGGCCGGCCTGGCGAGCGTCGGCGTGGACGGCACGTTCACGGTGCTGATGATGCGGCCAGGTGCGACGACAAACGTGTATGTGGTCGACGCCCCGGAGTTCGAGCCGCTGCCGCCGATCCGCGACGTGCCGTGGGGCACCGAGAACCTGCGCATCGTGCTGCAGCGCACGCGGCCGTTCGCGATCGAGGTCGTCGGTCCAGACGGTGCGCCAATCGCGGACTTCGGCGTCGCGCTGCAGCGACCGGGGTTGTCGTTTTCGAGCGGCCGCGTGCAGCAGCGCGGCACGCACGAAGGTGGCCGGCTCGCGGCGACCGGCATCGTGCGCGGCGAGACGACCGTGCGCATCGTGCCGATGCAACCGCAGTGGCGGCCGAGCGAGCCGATCGCCGCTGGGAACGAAGAACCGCTTAGAGTCGCGCTCGACCGCCGTTGCCTGCTCGACGTGGTCGTGCGCCGCAACGAGCTGCCGGTGGCGGACGCATTCGTCGAGCTCGTGCGCGAACGCGGTACGAGTATGCGGCCGGACGCGCCGGCCGTGCCCGACCCCACGACCGCGGAACGCGTGGGCATGAACACGCCGGGCTACGAGCTCGTCAGTGGAGGTCGCACCGACGAGCGCGGACGCGTTGCGGTATGGCGCGACCGCGAGCTCGCGGGCTGTGTGCTGCGCGTGGCCGTGGCGGGCGAGCCGGCGCACCTGCAGCGAGAGCTCGCGGTTGCCGAGCACGGCGCGCTGTGCGTCGACCTGCCCGTGTTCGGGCGCCTGCTCGCGAACGTCGAGCTGCGCGGGTGCCACCGCGACAGCGTGCGGCTCGAGATCCCGGGCACCGAGCACACGGGCAGCCGCGCGCTGGTTCCCGGCCGCGATGGGCGCTTCGCACCCGTGGTGCTGCCGGCGGGCAACCACTGCGTGCAGCTGCAGCGCCGCCTCGGTGTGATGCGCACGCTCGCGAGTGCTCAGGTCGAGATCCTCGCTGGCCAGCCGGCTCGCGTGAGCTTCGATCTCGGCGACCACCCACTCTGCGGCGTGCGCGGCAAGGTCACCGCGCCGGGGCCGCTGCCGGCGGACCTCGCGGTCGACCTGCTGCACGCAGGTCCGGGCAACGGGCTGCGCGTCCTTGCGTCGTCAAACGTCGCGGCCGACGGCACGTTCGTCGCCGGCGACCTGTTGCCGGGCGCCTACTTCGCGGCGTTCCGCCGCGGCGGTGCGGCGCCCAGTGCGATCCCGGGCATCGAGACGGCGGAGTTCGAGGTCAGTGCGGCCGGCGGCGCAACGATCGCACTGCGCTACGCACCGCGGCGGCTCGTGGTGCGCATGCAACGGCCCGACGGCGGCGTCGTGCGCGGCGAGCGCGTGCTGGCCCGCTGTTGCGGCGCAACGTGGCCGTCGCTGCGCCTCTTCGCGCCGATGGTCGACGAGCAGCTCGTGCTCGATCCGGCACCGGCGCTGCCCGTCGAGTTCCGCGAGTGGACCGACGGCTCGCCGTGGAGCGAGCCCGTCGTGATGCCGCCGGACCGCGCCGAGGCCGAGGTCACCGTCGTGCTGCCGGCGCGTCGCTGACCCGAGTTCCACTCCGCGTTGCGCACTTCGACCCTTGGTGCGGAATGAGAGTGGGCCAGAAACTGAGGCCACGTCCGATTGGCCCCAACGCCCGGACGGTTACGCTTGGGATTCCGCAGTTCCGCGGGCCAATGCGTTGGAGGCCGTGATCAGCCGATGACGCTCCGAGTTCTGGTTCTCGCCGCGGTGCTGGGTGTCGCGTGCTTCGTCCCGCACGCGGGGCCAGGTGGCTTGCTGGAGCGGCTTCCACCGGCGCCGGATGCAGTCCTTGTGCACGTCGTCGTTCCGTCCTTGCTCGCGATCGCGTTGGCGGTGCTGTGGCCACGCCTGTTGTGGCGGCGCGCTGCGCTCGCGTTGGTCCTGGGTCTTCTGCTGGGGCAAGTGGCTCGAATGGCGGTTTTCGCACCACACGCGCACTTACAGAAGTCTTGGGGTCGCTTGCTGACCGATTCCAAAGACCAGTTCCTCTTGGCGCTCTCGTTGGTGATGCAGATTGGCTCCGGTCTCCTGGTGCTCACCGTATGCAAGGTCGTCGTTCGGAGGGCTGCCCGACGCGCCGCAGCGGCAGCGGCAGCCGAGCCGCAGCAGGCGCGTTAGTCCGCTGCGACCTCTCCGCCAGGTTGACGGTGGCTCAGCGCGCCGTCATCGCCTGGAAGGTGGACAGGACCAGCGCGTTCGAAGGTGCCGCGACTCCGACTCCCTGCATGCCGATGCGGGCACCGACGATCGCCGGGCTGTTGGGAATCACGTAGGGCAGGCTCGCGAGCCCCTGTGCGGACGTCACCGCAGGTCCGTAGAACGACGCCGCCGACGGGTCGAGGACCAGCGTGCCTAGCCCCGGCACGACGAGGGGTGGGTTCAACTCCACAGGACCGATGAACAGCGCGAACAGCCGCGCCGGCGTCCACTGCACGCGCACCGCGTCGGTGGCGCCAGGTGCGAAGGCAGTGGCCTGATCGCTGATCGCGACGACCGGCAGCCCGATCGTCGGCTCCTGGTCAGCGCGATCGGCAAGGCCGTCGGCGTCCGCATCACCCGTGTAGTCGATCAGCGTCATCATGCCGCTCGCCATGTGGTCCACGTTGTGACAGTGCAGCATCCACCGCCCGGGATTGTCCGCCGCGATCTGCACCTGGACCGAGCTGCCCGGCTGTCCGGTCGGCCGGATCAGCACCGTGTCCTTCCTCGGCGGGTTCGCGCTGCCGCCCGCGGTGCCCATCAGCCGCAAGAAGTGCCCATGCACGTGCATCGGATGGTACTCGGGCATCATCATCATGCCGTTGTTCACGAACGACAGCTGCACCTGCTCGCCAGCCGACATCAGGAGCGGCGTCACGTTCGGCCACGTTTCGCCATTGATCGTGTGGACCATTCCCGATGGTCCCATGCCCATGCCCAACGAGACGACGTAGGAACGGTTCGGCGTCGCGGTGATCGCCTGCACCGGGAAGTACGAAGCAAGCTGCGCGTAGCCCAGCAGCGACCCGGAGGCGAGGTTCGCGGGCACGTAGGTCGCCGGCGGCATCGCGCCGGTCTGCCCCGCGTACTGGAGCACGCCGCGAACCAGCGTGGCGCTGCGATTCTCGATCGCGGCGACCGCGAGGCTCCACATGCCCGGGTTGTTGCAGTCGACGATGACGTCCCAGCGCTCGCCGATGCCGATCGGGATCGCCTGCACGACCACGGGCTGCACGCGGTGGCCGTCGGCGTGCGTGACCGTCATCGAGTGGCCGTCCAGCGCGAACACGTAGTTCTTCGTCGCTGCGGCATTGACGACGCGCAGCCTGAGCCGCTGCCCGGGCTGCACGACGATCGGCGACTGCCCGGCGCTGCTCTTGCCGTTCAGCAGGTGGCCCGTGAAGCCGCCGCCGAGCGGATTCGTCCAGTCGTCGAGCATGATGGTCTGCTCGACGTCGAAGGGTGGATCGTTCGCGGGGTTCGCGGGGTCGACGATCAGGAAGCCCGCGGCGCCGACGTCGAGCTGCGTCTCGTGTCCGTGCGGATGGAACCAGTACGTTCCCGGAACCAGGTTGCCGAGCTCGTAGAGGAACTCCTGGCCCGCGGCGACCGCAGGGCGAGGCATGTCGGGCACGCCGTCCATTCCGAGCAGGACCGGCTGGCCGTGCCAGTGGATCGCGGTCGACTCCGGCAGGTTGTTCTGGAAGCGCACGCGCAGCGTCTGCCCTTCCGTGATGCGCAGCGTCGGGCCAGGGAGCGAACCGTTGTAGAGCCAGCCGTTCACGGTGACGCCCGGCGCGACCTGCGCCGATCCGGGGGCCGCGGTCAGGTTGATCTCGACCACCTGCGCGCGGATCCACGCCGGCGCGAGCGCCGCTGCCGCGAGCAGGCAGACCGGGCCGCGAAACAACGCTGGGGCGACGCCGGCATGGAAGCGGGCGGAGATGCTCATGGGTCGGTCCTCATGGGTAGCGAGTCGTCGAGAGAACGGGAGAGAAGGAGGAACTGCCCGCAAGGCCGCCGTGCATCAGCGTCCCTTCGGCGCGCGCACGGTGAGCACGGGCACCGTCGACTGGCGCACGATGCGCTCGGCGATGCTGCCGAGCAGCACGTGCGAGACGCCGCGCCGGCCGTGGGTTCCCATCACGATGAGGTCGGCCGCGAGCGCGGTCGCGGCGGCCAACACCGATTCGTGGATCTGTCCGTCGCGCAACTCGGTCGTGACCTTCACACGCTGCACGCGACTCGCTTCCTTGCCGAGCTCCGCCTGAGCCTGCTTGCGCATGGAGTCCACCCATTCGGCCGGCACCTGAACGGCCGCCGGGAACGAGATGAACGCGGCCAGCGATGGCTGGACGTGCACGAGCAGGATCTCGGCGTCGAGCCGCGTGGCGAGCTCGACGGCGTAGTCGAGCGCGGCTGCGGCGCACGGCGAGAAGTCGGTCGGAACGAGGATCTTGCGCAGGGTGAGCATGCGGGCTTCCTCAGCATTCTTCGTCGGTCTTGCTCGCCAGCAGAACCGCGGCGCGCGACGACTTCGATGACCTTGGTGCGGTGCGTGATCCGGCGTCCTGGGCTGGTGCGCGGGCCTCGGCCGGCCCTCTCGGGCGGCTGACCATCTCGAGGACCCTGCTGGTCGCCCTGGCCACGTCCCTGTCGCGCGCGCCTGCGCGGGCGAGGTCGTTCAGCGACACGATGCCCTGGATGCGCCCCTTGTGGTCGACGACGGGAAGCCGCCGCACGCCGTGCTCGGCCATTCGCTGCGCCACGAGGGCAACGTCGTCCTCGAGGCGACAACCGACGACCGTCGGCGACATCGAGTCGGCGACCGTCAGGTCCGACAGGCACTGGCCGCGCGTGTAGGCGCCCATGCAGATGTCGCGATCGGTGATCACGCCAACGACGCGATCCTCGTCGTCGATGACGGGAAGCACGCCGCAGTCGTGTTCCCACAGCAACTGCGCGGCTCGCTCGAGGGAATCCAGTGGTCCGCACGTGATGACGCATCCGTTCATGAGTTCGTAGACTTTCATGGCTTCGATCTCCGTCAGTACCAGGGACTGTGACCACATCTGAATCACGGTGGTGGGCGGGGGCCATACGCCGACGTGCGCATCGCGCGGCAGGCGCGGCACCGGCGAGTCGAGCCTACGCACAATGGCGCGGGCTCCTACGCCGGCTTCGGCATGTCCGGCGACGCCGCTTCGGGCGATCGTGCGGCGCCGCGGTGCGGGAAGGTGCTGCAATGAACGCACGAGACTTGATGCAGAAGCCGGCGGCGACCGTGCGCGCCGGCGATTCCCTGGCGCGCGCGGTGAACATCATGCGTCACCGCTCGTGCGGTACGGTCGTCGTCGTCGGACCCGATGGTCGCGCCGTCGCGATGGTGACCGACCGCGACGTCTGTCTGACCGCGCTGCGCATGAGCCGCGCGCTCGCCGATCTGAAGATCCACCAGGCGATGAGCTCGCGGCTCTTCACGTGCGGTCCCGACGACGACGTGGCGAGAGTCGAGGACCTGATGTCCCTGCATCAGGTGCGGCGGCTGCCCGTCGTCGATGCCGACGGACGCCCGCTCGGCGTCGTGTCGCTCGACGACCTCGCGAAGGAGGCACGGCGGCAGGTCGACCTGATCGCATCGTCGGCGCCGAGCGCGGGCGTCGGCCGCGTGCTGGGTGACATCTGCAGGCCTCACTTCGAGAGCCTGGTGCCGCAGGATCGCGAGCTGGCACTGGAAGCAGACGGCCCATGAGTGACTCGCGTCCGCGCCTTCGGCACGATGCCCCGTGCGCCCGAACCGGGCAGCCAGCATGAACGACCTCACGTGCCTGTTCCGCCCGCGGTCGATCGCGGTCGTCGGCGCGTCGCGCCGGCGCGGCACGATCGCCGGCGAGGTGTTCCACAACCTCGTGACGCGCGGCTTCCCGGGCCCCGTGTTCCCGGTCAACCCGAACGCCGCGGTCGTGCAGTCGGTGCGCGCGTGGCCGTCGATCACCGACGTGCCCGATCCGGTCGACATGGCCGTGCTCTGCGTGCCGCGCGACCAGGTGCTCGCCGCGGTCGACGCGTGCGCGCAGAAGGGCGTGCGCGGCCTCGTCGTCGTCAGCGCGGGCTTCGCCGAGACCGGCGCCGAGGGGCGCGCATTGCAGGACGAGCTGCTGGCGCGCGTGCGCGCGCACGGCATGCGCATGGTGGGCCCGAACTGCCTCGGCCTCCTGAACACGGATCCCGCGGTGTTGCTCGACGCGACGTTCGCGCCGCGTTGGCCGCCGGCGGGCAACGTCGCCTTCTCGTCGCAGTCGGGCGGGCTCGGTCTCGCGATCCTCGATCAGGCGCGCGAGCTCGGCATCGGCATCAGCGAGTTCATCAGCGTCGGCAACAAGGCCGACGTGTCGGGCAACGACCTGCTCGAGCACTGGGAACAGGACGAACGCACGCGGGTAGTCCTGCTGTATCTCGAGAGCTTCGGCAATCCGCGCCGCTTCCTCGAGATCGCGCGGCGCGTGTCGCGCCAGAAGCCGATCGTCGCGGTCAAGGCCGGACGCACCGAGGCCGGCGCGCGGGCCGCGAGCTCGCACACGGGTGCGCTGGCCGGCAGCGACGTGGCGGTGGACGCGCTGCTCGGCCAGGCCGGCGTGATTCGGACCGACACGATGGAGGAGCTCTTCCACGTCGGCGCGCTGCTCGCGAACCAACCGCCGCCGCGCGGCAATCGCGTGGCGATCCTGACCAACGCGGGCGGTCCCGCGATCATGGCGTCGGATGCGTGCGAGACGAACGGCCTCGTCGTCCCGCCGCTCGCGGACGCGACGTGCGCCGAGCTGCGCACGTTCCTGCCGCCGGCCGCGTCGGTGCGCAATCCCGTCGACATGATCGCGAGCGCGCCGGCATCCGCGTACGAGCGGGCGCTCGGTGTGCTGCTGGCCGACGACGCCGTCGACGCGGTGCTCGTGTTGTTCGTGCATCCGCTCGTGACGGAGGCAAGCGACGTCGCGGCCGCGATCCAACGCGCGAGCAGGGGGGCGACGAAGACGGTCGCCGCGTGCTTCCTCGGGCCCCGCGCGGCGCCGCGGGACACGGCACCGGCGGCGGGCAGCGTGCCGGTCTACGCGTTCCCGGAGCCGGCGGTCATCGCGCTCGCGCGCGCAGCCCGCTACGGGGCCTGGCTGCGCCGGCCGGTCGCCGCGGCACCGGAGCTGCGCGTCGACGGCCCGCGCGCCCGCCGTGCGATCGAGCGGACCGAGGCGACGCCGGACGGTTGGCTGCCGCCCGCCGCGGTCGCCGAGGTCCTGGCCGCCTACGGGATCCGGGCCAGCTCGTCGGCAGTCGCCGCGGACGAAGCAGGCGCCGTCGCTGCCGCCGAACGCATCGGTTACCCGGTCGCGCTGAAGCTCGTCGCGCCGACCATCGTGCACAAGACCGAAGTCGGCGGCGTCGCGCTGCGCCTGCGCACTGCGACCGAGCTGCGTGCGGCGGTGCAGCGCATGCGCGACAGGCTGCGCGAGCTCGGCCGTCTCGCAGAGATGCGCGGCGTGCTCGTCCAGGCAATGGTCGAGGACGGCGTCGAGACGATCGTCGGCGTGACGGCGAGCGGCGAGTTCGGTCCATTGATCGGGTTCGGCATCGGCGGCGTGCACGTCGAGGTCTTTCGCGACGTCGTGTTCCGCCTGCCGCCGATCGACACGACGGACGCCCGCGAGATGCTGGACCAGATCCGCGGGGCGCGGTTGCTCGCCGGCGTGCGCGGCGCGCTGCCGCGCGATCGCGACGCACTCGTCGACGTGCTGCTGCGCACGAGCCGGCTCGCGATCGACTTGCGCGAGATCGCGGAGCTCGACCTGAACCCGTTGATGGCGCTTCCGACGGGTCACGGCGCAGTCGTCGTCGATGCGCGCATCCGTCTGGCGGTGCGCGCTCAGTCCGCGCGGCGGTAGAACCAGGGCTTCAGCAATTCCACGGCAGCCACGTTGGCGGCAGCGAACCACGCGGTTGCGCGGCGCGGCAAACGGAAAGTGCGCAAGGCCTGCCATCCGTCCTCGTCGCGTCCGAACTACGCCCGCGTGCGCATGGCGGTCCACGGCGAGTTCGGTCTGATACACGGCATCTCGCCAGAACTCCGGAGGACACCATGAGGAGCACCAGGCCAGCGCGACAGGCGACCACGACTCGACTGATCGTCCACCCGGCGCGCGTACTCGCGCGCGACTTGATGCGGACCGACGTGCTCGTGCTGCGGGCCGACGATTCGATCCGCTCCGCGGCCGAGCAGCTCGAGGAGATCGGTGCGAGCGGCGCGCCCGTGGTCGACGGCAGTGGGCGTCTCGTCGGCGTGCTCACGACGAAGGACATCGCGCGCAGCGAGCACGTGGACGACGAAGGTGTCAGCACGCGGATCGCGTTCGCATCGGCGCCCGACGACGCAGGTACGACCGACGCGGCGGGCTTCGACGAGGTGGTCTCGTGGTCGGCCGCGTTCGGCGAGCAGATGGTCGGCCGCGCAAGGATCGGCGACTGGATGACGCCCGGGGTCACGACCGTCGCGCCGCAGGCGGCGCTCGGCGACGTCTGCCGGGTGATGGTCGACGACGGGATCCACCGCGTCTTCGTCGTCGACGACAAGGGGCTCGTGGGCGTCGTCTCGACGCAGGACGTCGTGGGCCTGATCGCGACGCCGCCGCGCGAACTCTGAGCGCCGCGGCTGCCCGGCTGATGGGGCGCCGCAACCTGGCCGGTGGAGCGGTTGCTCGGTCCGACGTGAAGTACCGCTTCTGCATCGACATGGCGTCCCTGAAGGCAGGGTGACGAAGCGCAGCGCTGTAGCCGCGTGCCCCTTGTCCGGAACGCGGCGGTGGTTCAATACCGGCGCCCGTCGGTTGCGTTCGCGTTCGCGAGCCCGACGATTCCCAACATGAAGACACTCCTCCTCATCCTTCCTGCCGCTCTTGCCCTGTTCACGCTGCCCGGTCGCGCGGACCGCGCCACCGCGGTACCACCCGGGGAACACGATTGGGTGGTCGACCCCGTGCACAGTTCCGTCGTGTTCCGCATCAAGCACGCGAACGCTTCCTGGTTCCAGGGCACGTTCGACAAGGTCGATGGTCAGATCACGCTCGACCCGAGCAAGCCCGAAGCCGGTAGCGTCACGCTGACGATCCCGCTCGACAGCATCGACACGAACGACAAGAAGCGCGACGAGCACGTGAAGGGGCCCGAGTTCTTCAACGGCAAGGAGAACCCGTCGATCACGTTCGCGAGCACGAAGATCGCGAAGAAGGGCGACACGCAGTTCGAGGTGACGGGCGACCTGCAGATGGCCGGCAAGAAGAAGTCGGTTGCGATGACGGTCGAGAAGACCGGCGAAGGCGAGATGATGGGCAAGGTGACCGGCTGGATGACGACCTTCACGATCAAGCGATCGGACTTCGGCATCAGCTACGCGCTCGACAAAGGCATGCTCGGTGACGAAGTCACGCTGACGATCGCGCTCGAGACGAAGATGGCGAAGAAGTGACGGCTTGGACCCCGCCGTCATCCTGAAAGGCGTGCTGCCGGCGATCGGCTTGGCGGTGCTGCTCGTGAGCTTCGGCGGCGTGCGGCTGCTCTCGCTCGCGGCGGCCGCCGGGGCGTTCGTGGCCTACGCGCTGCTGAAGGCCTGGCCCGCGTGGCCGCACGAGCTCTGGGCGGCGCCCAATGGCACCGAATGGCTGCTCTGGGCGCTCGTGGTCGCGGCGCTGGTCACGCTGCTCGAATACCAGGGGCTCGTGCGCGGCCGCTCCGCCGCGGGACTCTGTGTCGCGGTCGCCTGCATTTCGACTTGGCTCGTGCTGCGCAAGATGGTGACCAATTGGTCGCTGTCCGAGGCGTGGTGGCATGTCGGATCAGGGGCCGTGATCGTCGCGCTTTCGGCGCTCGGCCATCGCGCCCTGCTGCGCCGCGCACCGGCGGGCTTGCGTCCTGCGTTCCTGTTCACGGTCGTGCTGTCCGTCGATGCAGTGGTGGTGGTGACGCTCGGCAGCAGCCTGCTGCTCGGGCAGTTGTGCGGCGCAGTCGCGGCTGCGCTCGGCGCTGCGGTCGGCACCACGCTGTGGCGGCGGCCGTTCGCGCTCGCGGCCGCCGACGGCACCTGGCTCGGCATTGCGCACGCGTTGTTCGTGCTCGCGGGGGTCCACATCGCCTACCTTGGTTGGCCCGCTGCGGGCTGCGTGCTCGCGGCGCCGCTGCTGGGTTTCGTGCCGTCTCGTGGGCTGACGAGGCGTCCTCGCGTCGCCGGTTGATCGCGGTCAGGCGACGCTCGCGTCTCGCGCCGGTTGGCGTTCGAGACCCGTCACGACGACTCCGACCACGATCGTGATCCCGCCAATCAACTGCAGTGCGCCCATGCGATCGTCGAGCGCGGCCCAGGCCACGAGCGCTGCGAACAGCGGCTCCAGCGCGAACAGCAGCGCAACGGTAGTCGGCGCGATCCGGTGCTGCACCTTGCCCTGCAGCACGATGCCGAGCGCCGTGGCCAGCACGCCGAGGTAGGCAAGCGCGCCGAGCAGCGCCGGCGTCCATTCGACCGCGGCTCGGCCGCCGGCTGCGAACGTGCCGTGGTACAGCGTCGCGACGGTGGCCGCCACCGCGGTCAGCACGAGCTGCCAGAAGCAGAACGCCACAGCCGGTGTGGTCCGGCCGAAGTGCGACAGCAGCAGGATGTGCGCGGCGTAGCTCACCGACGAAGCGACCTGCAGCAGGATGCCGCGCGGCGTGTCCTGCGGTACAGCGGCCGTCTGATCCGGCCAGCACAGGAACCCCATGCCGACAATGCCGAGCGCGAGACCTGCGAGCGACAGTTGGCCGAGGCGGCCGCCGAGGAAGGCCCAGCCGCCGACCGCAACGATCAGCACGATGAGTCCCACGAGGAAGCCGCCCATCGAGGCCGAGGTCTCCTGCATGCCCTCGGTCTGCAGCAGGTAGCCGGCTGCGAGTGCCACGCCCGCCGTGAGCCCGGGCCGCATGGCCTTCGGCAGGTCGCGCACGACGGAGCCGCGCAAGAGCGGCAGCATGCAGGCGACGGCCACCCAGAACCGCACCGCGACGAGACCGAATGGCGACAGCGAGCCGAGCGCGATCTTGACGACGGCGAAGCTGCCGCCCCAGATCGCGATCAGGAACGTGAGCACCAGGTGCGGCGTGTAGCGACCGGCGGGGGCGTTCATCGGGGGCCGGCAGGATAGGGAAACGCGCGCCGCGAGCCAGCGTGGCCTCGCGTCAGTGCGGGCAATGCTGGCGGTCGTGCGGGCGCGCCGCTACGAGTGCATCCCGACTGCAGCGCGCGCGAGTTGTTGCGAGCGTCCTCGCAGTGACCGCCCTGGGTCCGTAATCAGCGCGTGACCACGCTCCTGCGATTCTTCGGCCTGCAGCACGCCACGGCGCCCGAGCGCCGGGCCACGCTGTGGATCGCGGCGATGTTCTTCTGCTCGCTCTCGAGCACGTTCACGCTGCGCCCGCTGCGCGATCAGTTCGGCGTCGCCGAGGGCGTCGACCGCATGCCGTGGCTCTACAGTCTCACGTTGCTGTCGACTGCCGTGTGCGTGCCGGCCTTCTGGTGGCTCTGCAATCGCACGCCGAGCCGGCGCTTCGTGCCGTTCACGCTGCACGTGTGCGCGGCGTCGGTCGGCCTGCTCGCGTTCGCGCTGCAGTCGATCGGCGACTACCAGTGGAAGAACGTGCCGTGGCTCGGCGAGGTGTTCTGGGCCGGCTTCAATGCCTTGAACGTGGTCGTGCCGACGCTGGTCTGGATCCACGCGGTCGAGCACTTCCGCCGCGAGCAGGGACAGCGCATGTTCGGCTTCGTCGGCGTCGGCGGCACGCTCGGCGCCGTGTTCGGTTCGTGGTTGGCCGGCAGGCTGTCCGAGTGGCATGCCGCGCCGTGGGTCGCCGGCGTCGTCTCGTCGGGCCTGCTCGAAGGCGCCCTCGTCTGCTTCCTGCTGTCCTTGCCCGCGTGTCGCGTGTTGCTCGAGACCCGCGGCGAAGCGGTTGGACGCATCTCGCGCGGCGGCATGTTCGCCGGGTTGCCGATGCTGCTGCGCGATGGCTACCTGCGTGCGATCGGCGTCTACATGCTGTTGCTCGCGATCCTCGCGACCGCGTTCGCGGCCGCGCAGACCGAGATCCTCGGCGAGCTCGCAACGGCCGCCAGGCAGCTCCAGAAGAGCGCGGAGATCGAGCAATGGACCCAGACCACGGTCCTGGTGCTGCAGCTGTTCTGCACCGGTCGACTGTTGTCGAACCTCGCGCCGACGTGGTTCCTGATCGCGCTGCCGTCCGTCTCGATGCTCTGCCTCGGGTTCCTGTCGCTGTGGCCGACTCTGTCCGTGATCAGCCTCGTGCAGATCGCGCGTCGCGGCGTGCAGCACTCGTTCGACAAGCCGGCGCGCGAGATCCTCTACACTGCGCTGGACCTCGAGACGAAGCACAAGGTCAAGTTCCTGCTCGACACGTTCGTGTTCCGCTTCGGCGATCTGCTCGGTGCGCTGCTGGCGGTCGGTCTGCGCGGCCTGCATTGGGGTCCCACCGGCGTCGCTGGCATCACGATCGCCGTCGCGTGCGTGTGGATCGGCATCGGTGTCTTCCTCGGGCGGCGGCGTGTGGCGCCGGCAACGACGTAGCGAAGCGTCCGCGGCTCAGCGCGGGATCGTGAGATTGGCGGCCTTCTCGAGCGTCAGCTTGTCCTGGCCGAGATCGACGCCGTTGGCCTTGAGGTCGAACGCGAGGATCGCGAGATACTGCTCAGTCGTGAGCGTGCCGGCCTTCTTCGGCGGCATGTTCTTGACGACGAAGTCGGCGACGTTGGCGACCGTGACGAAGCGTGCCTTGCGCGCCTTGCGGTCGGCCGGCGGATCGATCGGCAGCGCGCCCTTCTTGAGGTCGACGACTCGCGGAGCCTTGTCGGTGCCCTCGCCGGAGTCGCCGTGGCACTTCGCGCAATGCTGCCCGTAGAGCTCCCCGCCGTGGCTCACCTGTTCGGGGAACGTGGCCGGGTTGAAGGACGCGTCGGCAGCGTGCTTGTTGTGGTGGCAGGCGACGAAGGCGCCGAGTGCGACGAAAACGAACGAAAACGCGGTGATCTTGAAGCTCATGGTTCTGCTCAGGGTCGGAGTCACGGCCGGAGTTGCTGCATCACGCGGGCGACCACGCGGTCGCAGCGCTGCAGGTGGAAGTCGTAGAGGCCCGGGGCGATCGCCTCCGCATGTTGGGCCAGGACACCCTTGAGGGTCGCGCGCGCGCGCAGGTAGCGGGTCTTGACGGTCGCCTCCTCGACGTCGAGGCACTCGGACACCTCGCGCACCGAGAGCTGCTCGACGGCGCGCAGAACGAACACGAGGCGGAAGGGCTCGTCGAGTTTGGCGATCGCCGATTCGAGCAGGCGGCGGACCTCGGCGGAGCTCGCGAGGTCGTCGGGGCTGTGCGCGGTGTCCATGAGGTGATCCACGTCGTCGTAGGTGTTCGCGTGGCGGCGCCGGCACCGCAGAAGGCCTTCGTTGATGGCGATTCGCGTCAGCCAGGTCGAGAAGCGCGCGCGTTCCTCGAAGCGATCGAGCGCCGTGAACGCGCGCACGTAGGCGTCCTGCATGATGTCCTCGGCCTCGTTCGCGTTGGCGGCGAAGACGCGCGCGACGCGGAAGAGCCGCTGGTTGTGGCGGCGCATCAGCAATTCGAACAGCTGGGTGTCGCCGCTGCGCACGCGGTGCACGAGGTCGAGGTCCGGGTCGCTGTCGGGCAGGGTGGGAGAGTCGGGCATCGTGGCAAGGGATCAGAGTGCGAGGCCCCCCAAAGGTTCCCAGATTCTCGCCGCGAATGCGCGCCGTGGACGCGGTTCCGCCGCACCGGGCATCAACCCGAGTCGATCCGGTAGTGCAGCCAGCGGCATTCGATCGGGCCGTTGCGCACGGGGTGCTTGGTGCTCGCGCGCAGCCCGAGGAAGCGCGTGAGCTCCGGGTTGCCGCACAGCACGTAGGCCGATGCTCCGGCACAGCGCTCGTGCAGGAACTGGCCCAACGCGCGCCAGGTGTCCTCGAGCTCGGCGGGGTCGGTGTCGAGTCGTTCGCCATACGGCGGGTTCGTGACCACGAGCCCCGGTGGCCAGCTCGGCGCGTAGTCGCGCGCGTCACCCTGTGTGAGCTGGATGTGATCGGCGAGGCCGGCCGACGCGATCGCCTTCTTCGCGATCGCGAGAGCGCCCGCATGGCGGTCGTTGCCCATCAGCTTCGGCAGCTGGGCGGCGCCGGCCGCGGCGCGCGCTTCGGCTTCGTCGTAGAGACTCCGCCACGCCTGCAGGTCCGCGTCGCGCCAGTGTTCGAACGCGAAGCTGCGGCCGAGCCCCGGCGCGCGGTCCGTCGCGAGCCAGGCGGCTTCGACGAGGAACGTGCCCGAGCCGCACATGGGATCGCAGACCGCGGAACGCCGGTCCCAGTCGGACAGCAGCAAGAGGCCAGCGGCCGTGGCTTCGTTGAGCGGGCTCTTGTGCACGATCTCGCGGTAACCGCGCTTGTGCAGCGGCTCGCCGCCGAGCTCGCGGTAGAGGATCGCCTCCTCGCCCTGCAACACGAGCTTGATCGGCAGGTCGGGGCGGTCGCGCGCGACGTCGGGGCGTTTGCCCGTCAGGTCGCGGAACTGGTCGCAGATCGCGTCCTTGACGACGAGCACGGGGAAGCGCGTGTCGTTCGCGAAGCTGTCGCGCACGGAACCGTCGATCGCGAGCGTCTGCAGGTGCGTGATGCTCTGCGACCAGTCCACGGTGCCGGTCAACGCGTAGAGCTCGTCGCGGTTGCGCGCCGTGCCGCGCGCGAGCTCCTCCTGCACGCGGATCGCCGAACGCAGCCACAAGCATGCCTTGTAGCCGAGCGCCTTGTCGCCCGTGAAGCTGCAGGCGCCGCGTCGCGTGACCACGTCGGCGGCGCCGAGGCCGCGCAGCTCGCCACCCAGCACTGCTTCGATCCCGAGTGTGCAGGCCGCGTAGTAGCTCGGCACGTCAGGAGTCCTGCGGCGCGCGGCCCGCCGCGGCCGCGAAGTCGGCGGGGAAGCACTTCACGGCGCTCAGCACCGGTGCTGCGGCCATCTCGATCAGCGAGCACCACCCCTTCTTCCTCGTGAACTCGGCGAGCTTCGTGAGCTTCTCGTCGTAGCCGGGGCCCTTCTTCTGCTGCACGGCCTTCAGGATGTGCACGAACTGGTTCGTCTCCATGCGGCACGGCGGGCACTGGCCACACTGCTCCGCCATGAAGAACTCGGCGATCTCGATCGCGAGTGTTATGACGTCGGTCGTCTCGTCGACGATGCGCACGCCGCCGCAACCGGGCGAGGTGCCGAGCGCACGCAGCGTCTCGTAGGCGATCGGCACGTCGAGGTGCTCGGCGGGCAGGAACGCGCACGACATCGCGGGCAAGACGGCGCGTACCTTGCGGCCGCCACGCATGCCGCCGCCGTTGCCTTCGATGAGCTGGCGATACGACACGCCGAACGGCAGCTCGTAGACGCCGGGCCGGACCACCTCGTCGCCGAGCGTGAACAACAACGTGCCCTTGCTCTCCTTCGTGCCGATCGCCGCGAACGCGCTCGCCCCGTGCCGCGCGATCCACGCGACGTGCGCGAGCGTCTCGGTGTTGTTGACCGTCGTCGGTTTGCCGAACAGACCCGCTTCGCCCGGGAACGGCGGCTTCTTGCGCGGTTTGGCCTGCTTGCCTTCGATCGCGTTCAGCGCGGCGGTCTCCTCGCCGGCGACGTAGGTCGACGGTCCGTCGTGGATCTCGATCGGGAACAGCAAGAGGCCGGCGTGCTGCAACTCCTGCAGCGCCGCGCGCGCGCTGGCCCGTGCTTCGTGCATGTCCTCGATCAGGTAGAGCCAGCCCTTCGTCGCGCCCGTCGCGAGGCCGGCCAGCAGCAGGCCTTCGAGCACCGCGTGCGGGTGCTGCTCGACGAGAAAGCGGTCCTTCCTGCTGCCCGGTTCGTGTTCGCCGCCGTTGGCGACGATGAACTTCTCGGCCGCCGGCGCGTTCGCCGCGAGCTCCCACTTGCGCGCGGTCGGGAACGCTGCTCCGCCGCGGCCGCGCAGACCCGAGTCGGCGATCACCGCGCGCAGCGCCGCGGGAGCGGCCGTGCGCGCGCGCTTCAGTCCTTCGTAACCGCCGCGGGCACGATACTCGTCGAGGCTCTCGGGGCCGGGTCTCTGCCGGCGAGGCAGCAGCAGGGCAGGAAACACCACCGCGATGGTAGGGAGTCGCGGCGTTCGTTCCACCGGCGTGTCCGGTACGGAGAATCTACTCGGAAACACGCGCGCGGCCTCCGGCCCGCGTAGCTCGACTTCGTCGCCGCAGCCGCTGCTGGCTGTTTCGCCCTGTTCTGGCGCGCGTTGCGGCGATGACAAAACTACTGCGCAGTGGCCTGCGCGCGGTCGTTGTCTATCATGCGCCGCCGGCCGGACCGCACGGCCTTCCCCGAGGAACCAATGCAACTGAATCCGCTCGTTCATCTAGCCGCCGCCGTCTTCGCGTTCAGCACTGTCTTCCCGACCTCGATGGCGCTGCCCGACGAGGGCATGTGGCCGTTCGACGGCCTGCCGCTGCAGGTGCTCAAGGAGAAGTACAAGTTCGAACCGACGAAGGAGTGGCTCGACCACGTGAGGCTCGGCTCGGTGCGCTTCGACACGGGCGGCTCGGGTTCGTTCGTGTCCGCGAACGGCCTCGTGATGACGAACCACCACGTGGCGCTCAGCACGATCCAGAAGGTCTCGACGCAGGAGAAGGACTGGGTCAAGGACGGCTTCAGCTCGCGGCTCTACGGCAGCGAGTTGAAGGGCAAGGAGCTCACGCTGCGCCAGCTCGTCGAGATCAAGGACGTGACCAAGGAGATCCTCGCGGCCAAGGCCGAGGACAAGACGCCCGAGGGCAACGAGTGGCGCAAGAAGCTGCAGGACATGTGCACCGAGGCCAGCAACCCCGAGAAGCACATCCTCGCCGACCCCGTGCCGCTCTACGACGGCAACCAGTATCGCATCCACGTCTACCACATCTACGACGACGTGCGCGTCGTGTTCGCGCCCGAGAAGCAGGTCGCGTTCTTCGGCGGCGACCCCGACAACTTCACCTACCCTCGCTACGACCTCGACTGCGCGTTCTTCCGCGTCTACGAGGACGACAAGCCCGTCGACTCGTCGAAGTGGTACTTCAAGTGGAACGCCGAGGGCGCCAAGCCCGACGATCTCGTGTTCGTGTCGGGCCACCCGGGTGGCACCGAGCGGCTGCTCACCTACGACGAGATGCTCGTGCACCGCGACCTGTCGGCCCCCGCGATCGTGCGTCTGCTGCGGATGCGCTGCGAGCAATTCAAGAAGCGCATGGACGCGGACCCGAAGGCCGCCTTCGACCTGCGCGACGAGTACTTCAGCGCCTCGAACAGCCTGAAGGCCTACGAGGGGCACCTGAATGGCCTGCGCGACGCCGACATGATGGCGAAGATGAAGGCGCGCGACGAGGAGCTCATGACCAAGTCGGGCAAGCCCGAGGTCAAGGAGGCGTTCGAGTTCATTGCCGCGGAGATGGCGCTGCTCAAGCAGAAATTCGGCGGCGAGCGCGTCGACCTGCGCAAGCTGATGCCCGCGCTGCAGCAGGCCTGCGAGCAGACCTGCGCCGAGGCCAAGGCGAAGATCAACCAGGCGCGCTTCGACGTCTACGGCACCGCGATGTATCCCGATGCCACGTTCACGCTGCGTCTCTCGTTCGGCACCGTGAAGGGCTACGAGGCCGGCACGACGATGGTGCCGCCGAAGACGACGTTCAACGGTCTCTTCGAGCGCAACGCGGCGTTCGACAACCAATTCCCGTTCGACCTGCCGAAGCGGTGGGCCGACGCGAAGTCCAAGCTGAACCTCGACACGCCGATCAACTTCGTGTGCACCTGCGACATCATCGGCGGCAACTCGGGCAGCCCCGTGCTCAACCGCAACGCCGAAGTCGTCGGTCTCGTGTTCGACGGCAACATCGAGTCGCTGCCGGGCAACTACTGGTTCGACGAGCGCGTGAATCGGACCGTCAGCGTGCACACGGGCGGCATGATCGAGGCGATCCAGAAGGTCTACGAGGAACTCGATCTCGTGCGCGAGCTGAAGGAAGGCAAGAGCTTCGCGGCTCCGAGCAGCCCGCCAGTGAAGTGACGCGGCGCGTGCGCTGACCGCGGGGGCAGTTTCGCGAAGGCAGTCTTCAGCGCCGCGTAGAAGCGCTCGGCCACCCGCGCCCCAGCGTGCTCGGCGTAGTAGATGACCTGCTGGTCGCTTTCGCGGTCGGCGGCTTCAAGGATGTAGCAGCGCTCATTCGCGCGGGGGGGCCTTCTTGCGGATCAGCTCGGCGACGCGAGAGTCCTTGTTCTTCCAGTACTCGTCGGTCAACTCGATCTGCCCGCCGCGCTCGATAGCCTTCAGCAGCTTGGCTTCGGCGGCAGCTGCCAACTGGGCTTCTCGGATCAACTGCCGGACGTATTCGCTTGCGGAGCTGAAGCCACCGCGCGCGACTTGCTGATCGACGAACTCGCGCAGCGACTCGGGCAGCGAGATGTTCATGCTCGTGAGCGGTTGGTTCGTAGCCATACCGGGGACCGTCGCCGGCATGGCAGATTATGGCAATTCCAGCTACCCAGCCACGTGGGCGCAGTCGGCGTGCGCGCCGAGTTCGCGGTGGGGGGCACGGAGCTCCGATGCCTGGGTCGATGGCTCGCGATCTGGAATGAGAGAGCACGGTGTTGCGCGAGCGCGAGTTCGAGCTCAGCGCTGGTGTCGTGACGCAGTTGGATTGCGCGAACGGTCGCTGAGGATGAGCAACCGTGTTCGGCTGCTGCATGCGGTCAAATGCGCTTCGAGCCTGGCGGGAGGCGGGTCGACCTCACTGAATCGTTGCCTCGATCGCGGGCCCGAATGCCAGCACCCCGGTGTTCGAGACCCCGAGCGATTGCAGCCGGAACATGAAGCCGAGCGGCGCGGAAGGTGGGATCTGGAGCTGCGTGAAGCCCATGCCCTGATTGCACCCCGTGGGAACGAACGGCGGCGTGGTCGTCACGCCGTAGTCGAGAATGATCGGGCTGTCGAGCAGCAGCACGTTGCCGAAGCCCGGTATTGCGATGCACGGACCCGGCAGCCCGATCGCGGTGACGTAGAGCGAGACCGGCTGTCCGTAGTGAGTCAGGTTGCGAGTCTGGCCTGGCCCGACGCTGCCGCCGAAGAACGGCTGGCAGGTCACGGGTCCGCAGACCTGGCCGTAGATCACGGTGAGGACGCCGCCGTCCATCGTGAGGCCGATCTCGTTGAAGCTGAGCTGGGCCGTTGCATTGCCGGCGGCCATCGCGCTGGCGAGAAGACAGGGGAGCAGGCATCGCATCGCAGGACTCCTGTGGAATGGGAGTGGTGGGGAGCCCGGTCATTCTATCGCGCAGGCCCACGGCGCGGCCCCCGGTCGTTTTCCCAGTCGGAGGCCTGCAGGCAGCCGGCGACCCCGCCAGCGACAACCTGCTCGCAACCTCGTCCACTGGCTGGCGGTCCCGGGTTGCCGATGATCGTCCCAATGCGCCGCCTGATGTTGCTGTGCCTGTCCGCGCTGTTCGCGCTCGTGCTTGGGGCCCAGGAACCGACGCCGTCGCTGCGCCAGTTCACGGTGCCGCTGCACGATGCCCAGCTGCAGGTCGACGAGCTCGTGCGCGCGCTGTTCGCCGAATACGAGCTCGACGGCAGCGCTCTGCGCGTGCCCGAGGTGCGCATCGACCTGCGCGGTGCACGCGGCTACCTGCTGCTGCTCGCGAGCCGCAAGCTGCTGCTCGACACGGTGCGCTTCCGGCGCGACTTCGCGCAGAGCCAGCTGCTCGTGACGATCGACCGCGAACGCACGCGCGAGGTGCGGCGCCAGCTGCGCGCGCGTCTCGCGAAGTTCGCGGGGCGTCTCGCGGGCGAAGACGCTGCCGAACGCAACTACGAGCTCGCGCTGCCGCCCGCGCTCGACGCGGAGCGGCCGCTGTGCGTGCTCGTGCACGGCGTCGAGAACGACGCCAGCATGTGGACGGACCTGCGCACCTTCCTCGAAGCCGAGCCGCGGCGGGTGCAGGTGGCGACGTTCAACTACCCGAACGACGAGTCGATCGAGCGCGTGGCTGCCGAGCTCTCGGCGCAGCTGCGCCGGCTCAGCTCGCAGCCCGTCGTGATCGTCGGCCACAGCATGGGGGGCCTCGTGGCGCGCGCGGTCGTCGAGGACAAGGCACTCGATCCCGGCAACGTGCGCACCTTGATCCTCGTCGGCGTGCCGAACTCGGGCTCCAACCTGGCGGGTTTCCGCTTCGCGCTCGAGGTCGCCGACGTGCTGCGCGACGCCGGCACCGCGGGGTTCGCGCGCGAGCTGCTCGCGATCGTCATCGACCATTGGCAGGACGGCCTCGGCGAGGGAGGCGGCGACCTGCTGCCGGGCTCGGTCTTTCTCGACAAGATGGCGCAACGCGGCCGCAATCCACGCGTCGAGTATCACCTCGTGCTCGGCACGCGCTCGGTGCTGCGCGAGGAGCAGCTCGGTCCGGTCCAGCAGGCCGTGAAGGAACGGCTCGCGGACCGCGGTCTCGCGAAGGTCGTGCGGCCGCGGCTCGAGCGCTGGCTCGGCGACCTCGACGAGCTCGTCGACGGCAAGGGTGACGGCGCCGTCAGCGTGGCGCGCGGCCGGCTCGAAGGCGTGGAGCCCGTGCTCGTGCCGCTCGACCACCACGGTCTCGTGCGGCTGCGCGGTCTGCTCGGGCGCGTCGAGAGGGCCGAACGGCACCCGGTGTTCGTGCGCATCGCCGCGTGGCTCGAGGCGGCCACGGCCGTCGTGCGCTAGGCGCGCGCAACTCGCGGGAGGTGGTGAACCACTCCTCCCGTGAATTACTGCGCAATCAAGTCGATGATGGCGAACACCGAACGCCGTCGCCCGCGAGTCCGCAGGCTCACTCGGGCGCGGTCCACAGGTTGTTCTTGCGAACGACGTCAGGCAGCATCTGGTCCGGGTCGATGCGCACCTCGGTGACCTTGCCCCTGCCTTCGAGCGTGACCGAGACCTTGTCCGATTGGTGCCAGATCTCGACGGGCAGTCGCCGCACCTCGGTGGTGCCGTCCTCGAACGTCGCGCGGAACGTGAGCGGCATCACCTGCCGCTCCTTGTTCACGATCGTGATGCGCGCGCCCCGCTTGTCGTTCGGCTGCTGCACGCCGTCGACGGCCTGGTCGAGCATCGCGTCCTCGAGGAACCAGCCGCGCCAGAACCACGCGAGGTCCATGCCCGCGACGTCCTCCATCGTGCGGAAGAAGTCCGCCGGCTGCGGCGACTTGAACGCCCAGCGCCGGATGTAGGTGCGGAATGCGTCGTCGAAGCGTTCGGGCCCGAGCACGTACTCGCGCAGGATCATGAGGCCCACGCCCGTCTTCTCGTATTGCAGCATGCCGAGCTGCATGCCCGTGAGGCGGTCGGCGTTCGTGACGATCGGCACGCCGGGCGAGCGCATCATCGCGGCGAACCCCGAGGGCTTCGGCGGCTTCGACTTCGGGAACCAGTCCTGCGTCGAGTACTTGTTGATGAAGGTGTTGAAGCCTTCGTCCATCCACGCGTAGCGCCGTTCGTCGGTGTTCACGAGCATCGGAAACCAGTTGTGGCCGATCTCGTGCGTCGTGACGCCGTAGAGCCCCGGCGCGCTGTTCTTGTTCATGCCGCTGCAGAAGATGATCATCGGGTACTCCATGCCGCCCTCGACGCCGCCGACGTTGGTTGCGACCGGATACGGGTAGGGGAACCAGCGTTTGCCGTAGCCCTCGATCGCGGTGCGCAGCATCTGCGTCGACTTGGCCCAGACCGGCAGCGAGTCCTCGGAGTAGGCCGATTGCACGAGCGCGTCGCCCGTCGATGCCGCGTCGAGGATGAACGCCTCCGACGACGCGAACGCGACGGTGCGCACGTTCTCGGCGCGGAAGCGCCAGGTCAGCGGTCCCTCGCCCGCGGGTCGCGTCGTCGGATCGCCGACTTCGTCCTTGCCGCGGATCATCACGGTGTCCCTGCTGGTCCTGGCCGCAGCGAGCCGTTCCTGCTGCGTCGTGGTCAAGACCTCGCTCGCGTTCTGCAGCACGCCGCTCGCGACGACGAGGTGGTCGCGCGGCACGGTGATCGCGAGGTCGACGTTGCCGAAGTTCGTGTAGAACTCGCCGGTGCCGACATAGGGCAGCGTGTTCCAGCCGCGCACGTCGTCGTAGACGGCGACGGCCGGGAACCACTGCGCGAGCTCCCAGATCGTGCCCTTCGTGACTTCCAGCGTGCCGTAGCGGCGGAAGATGTGCTTCGGGATCTCGGTCGACCAGTCGATCTCGAGCTCGATCTGCGCACCGGCGCGCAGCGGCTGCGGCAGGTCGACGCGCATCAACGTGTCGTAGACCTTGTAGGGGAGCGGGGCGCCGGCCGCAGCGACGCGCGACAGGACCACGCCTTCGGTGTGGTCCGATTCTCCGCCGATCGCGTCACCGCCGCCGATGGACGAGCCGATGCTGTCCTTGCGCAGGATGTTCTGCTCGAGGTGCACCCAGAGGAAGTCGAGCGCGTCGGGCGAGTTGTTGTGGTAGGTGACGTGCTCGCTGCCGGTGAGACGGCGTTCGGCCGGATCAAGACGCGCGTCGATGCGATAGTCGACCCGCTGCTGCCAGTAGTCGGGACCCGGCGCGCCCGAGGCCGTTCGCATGCGGTTCGGCGTCGGCAGATCGAGCGGACTGAAGATCGTGACGTCGGAGCGCGGCTTCGGTGCGCGCGCGTACTCGTCGCGGTTCTGGGCGTGCAGCGCTGCTGGCAGAAACGCGAACAGCAGCACACTGCAAGACGAGGCGACGTGGAATGAGGCGAATCGGCGGAGCATGCGCGCCAGGATGGCTCGGCGCGAGCAGCGCCGCAAGCAGGCGATCCATCGTGGAGCGTAGAGATGTTCCTGACTCTGCGAGCCTGCGCCCCGGATGCGGCCGAGCCGCGGTCGCCGCTCGGAACCGCAGCGGCGCGCCGCAGGCGCGCGGCCTAGAACTCGAACGTGATCTGCAGCAGTTCGAAGGACATGAACGTCGGTTCGCCGGCGACGTCGTCGGGCATGATGTTCAACCGCGCTTCGCTGCCGATGCGGTAGTTCTCACCGGTCAGGTAGCGCACGCCCGCGCCGATGTTCACGAGCAGGCCGGAATCGCTGTCGCGGTTCTCTTTGTCGATGGTCGTCACGCCGATGCCGCCGGTCACATAGGGCCGGATCGACAGCGACCACAGCTCGGTCAGCGGCAGGAAGTACTTGAGCTGGCCCGTGATCGTCACGATGTGGACGCTGTCGTCGAGGCCGTATTGCACCGACGGGCCGGCCGTGACATTCGAGTCCAGAGGGAAGTCGAGCGTGCTCGCCAGCATGAACGAGCTCGGACTCGTGGTCAGACCGAAGCCGGCCGCGAGCATCGTGTCGTTCGGCGCGTTGCCCTTCTCGGGCGCATTGACGGAATCGGCCTCCGCTGGCGCCGCCGGCAGGAAACCCGTCAAGGAGGGACGAACGGGTCCGGGCCGGACGCCATGGGTGGCGCAGGCGCAGAGACAGGTGGAGAGCAGCACGCTGTAGGTGGTTCGCATTGGACGGGCGCATGGTAGAGGCCTGCGTGCGCGGAGCCATGCGCGGTCGGGAAAAGCTCGCTGTGCGTGCCCGAGCGCGGGCAGCAGACGCAGTCCCGCTGTGCCTGCCGATGTCCCCGATCGCGCGGATCGGTTACACAGCACCAGTGGGCCGAGAACCGAACGACGCGAATCCAGCGCGCCGCGGCACGCTGATCCTGCTCGGCCGCGCCGGCGCTCTCGTGCTCGGCGCCGCCCTGACCGGGTTGGTGGGGGCTGTGGTCCTTCTCATGTGGTTGCTGTGGTTGCGTCCCGACTCCGAGGCAAACAGGCCCGCCTATGTCGGTCGCGCTGCCTGTGCTGGCTGTCACGTGGCCCAGGTGGCTGCGTTCGCGCGTTCGCACCACGATCTCGCGATGCAGGTGCCGGCACCCGACACCGTGCTCGGCGACTTCAACGGCGTCGCGTTCACGCACTACGACGTGACGTCGATGTTCTCGAAGAAGGCCGAGTTCCTCGTCCGCACCGATGGGCCCGACGGCCAACTGCACGACTACCCGGTGGCCTACGTGTTCGGCGTTCTGCCGCTGCAGCAGTATCTGCTCGACATCGGCAACGGCCGCCTGCAGGCGCTCGGCATCGCCTGGGACTCGCGGCCGAAACAGCAAGGCGGCCAGCGCTGGTTCGATCTGCATCCGACCGAGCGGCTGCCCGCTGGCGACGAACTGCACTGGACCGGCATCCAGCAGAACTGGAACTTCATGTGCGCCGAGTGCCACTCGACGGACGTGCGACGCCGCTACGACGCCGCGAACGATTGCTACCACACGACGTCGTTCGAGATCGATGTCTCGTGCGAAGCGTGCCACGGCCCGGCGTCGCGGCACGTCGCGTGGGCGGAGGGCGAACCTCGATTTGCCGAGATCGGCTCTCGACCGGGCAAGGGTCTCGTCGTCGCCTTCGACGAACGGGCTGGCGTCGTCTGGGCCCGCGACGAGAAGACCGGCCTGCCGGTGCGTTCTCGTGCGCGCTCCACGCAGAAGGAGCTCGACACCTGTGCACGCTGCCACAGCCGGCGCACCGTGTTCGACGAGGACTTCGTGCCGGGCAGGCCGCTGCTCGACACGCACTGGCCGGAGTTGCTGATCGAGCCGCTGTTCCACGCCGACGGGCAGATGCACGACGAGGTCTACGACTACCAGTCGTTCCTGCAGAGCCGCATGGCGCAGAAGGGAGTCACCTGCAGCGATTGCCACGAACCGCACACGGGCGGTCTTCGTGTGCCCGGCAACGGCGTCTGCCTGCAGTGCCACGATGCGCGCTTCGACACGAAGCAGCACCACTTCCATGAGCAGGGCACGGCGGCGGCCTGCGTCGCGTGCCACGCGTCAACCGTCACCTACATGGGCGTCGACGCGCGTCACGACCACGGCTTCAAGGTGCCGCGGCCCGACCTCGCCGCGCGCTTCGGCGTGCCCGACGCTTGCACCGGATGCCATCGCGACCAGAAGCCCGCGTGGGCCAGCGCGAAGCTGCAGCAGTGGTATGGCCGCTTGCGCACCGATCGTTCGACTTGGACCGAGGCGTTCGCCGCGGCGCGCGTGCACGACTTCGATGCGAACAAGCTGCTGCTGCGCGTCGCGCGCGATCCCGAACAACCGGACATCGTGCGCGCGACGGCGCTGCACGAGCTGGCGCGGCCGCTCGACGCCGCCGCGGCGAGGGTCGTGCTCGAGGCCGTGAAGCAGGGACCGCTGCTGCGATGGATCGCTGCCGACGTCCTCTCCGACTCCGCGCTCGAATTGCGCGCGCCGCTGCAGAGCCTGCTGCGCGACCCCGTTCGCGCCGTGCGCATGGCGGCCGCGCGCGGGCTCGTCGCGGTCGACACCAAGGGCTGGTCCGAAGCCGACGCGGCGGCACTTCGCGACGGCGTCGCCGAATACGTCGCCGCGCAGCGCGTGAATGCCGACCGCCCGGAAGGGCGGCTCAACCTCGGCAACTTCGAGCTCGCGCGCGGCGACTTCGCCAGGGCCGAGACGGAGTTCCGCGCCGCGCTGCGCCTGCACCCGCAGTTCGTTCCGGCCTACGTGAATCTCGCCGACCTGCTTCGGGGCCGTGGCCGCGAGGACGACTGCGAACGCACGTTGCGCGAGGGTCTCGCGATCGCGCCGCGTCATGGCGACCTGCTGCACGCGCTCGGCCTGTGTCTCGTGCGCCAGAGGAAGATCGACGAGGCCATCACAGCACTCGGCGGCGCGGTGACCGCGTCACCGGATCAACCGCGATACGCGTATGTGCACGCGGTCGCGCTGCAGTCCGCCGAGAGGCTCGGCGAGGCGGTCACGGCGCTCGAGGCCGCGAGTGCGCGATTCCCGGACGAGCGCGATCTGCTCGAGCTCCTGGTCGAGTATCTCGTGCAGCGGGGCGACCTCGCGCGTGCGCACGAGAGGGCCGTGGTCTACGCGCAGAAGTGGCCCGAGGACGAGGCGGTGCAACGCTGGCGGCAGACGCTGCTGAAGTAGCTCACCCTGATCTGGCACGGCAGCGTGTCGGGCGTCGGGGCGGGAGGCTGCTGCGGCAGCAGCAGTGCAGTGGTCAGCAAGAGGGCGCTTGGCATGCGGTGCAGGATACCGCGGCCGCTAGACTCTTCGCGCTTAGTGCAGACCTTCACCGACATCGTGCGCTACCGGTTCGTACTCGAGAACCTGGTGGCCAAGAACCTCAAGGCGCTCTACCGGAACATGGCGCTCGGGTTCTTCTGGTCGATCCTGAACCCTCTGGTGATGGCGGCGGTGCTGACCGCGGTGCAGGTCTTCATGTATCCGGACGGCGGTGGGGCGAGACGTGCGGGGTTCCTGCTGGTCGCCCTCATTCCGTACAACTTCTTCGCCTACTGCCTCTCGGGCTGCGCCAACTCGGTGCTCGGCAACGCGAGCCTCGTGACGAAGGTCTGCTTCCCGCGGCAGATCCTGCCGGTGTCGGTGATCGTCACGAACCTCGTGCACTTCGCGATCCAGTCGTCGCTGATCCTGCTGGCGCTGCTGCTGTTCCCGCCGCCCGGACAGTGGTTCGGCTGGCAGCTCTTGTGGCTGCCCGCGATCCTCGTCGTGCACATCGGTCTCGCGATGGGGCTCGGGCTGCTCGTCGCCGGACTCAACGTCGTCTACCGCGACGTGCAATACATCGTCGAGTCGACGATGACCGTCATGTTCTGGGTCTGCCCGCTGATCTACGACCCCGTCGAGACGGGAAGCTGGGCCAGGGCGCCCGAATGGGCCTTCTGGCTCTACTACAGCAACCCGCTCGCGGGCCTCATCGACTCGTATCGGCACGTGCTCTACTACGGGAAGCCGCCCGACCTCGGCGTGCTCTTGCTCGCGTTCGCGATGACGCTCCTCATCGGCGCGTGCGGCGTCCGTAGCTTCTGGAAGCACGAACACCGTTTCGCGGACCTGCTCTGATGACCACGGCGATCCGTTTCGAGGGTGTCGGCAAGCGCTTCTTCGTGCAGCACCAGAAGCCGTTCCTCGCGAAAGAACTGCTGCGCGCGATGCTGCAGCGGCCGAGCCAGAGCCAGGAGTTCTGGGCGTTGCGCGACGTGAGCTTCGAGATCCAAGCAGGCGAGTCGGTCGCGATACTCGGCACGAACGGCTCGGGCAAGAGCACGACGCTCGCGCTGATCGCGCAGACGAGCCGCCCGACCGAGGGCCGCATCAGCGTGAACGGGCGCATCGGTCCGCTGCTCGAGCTCGGCGCCGGCTTCCATCCCGATCTGACCGGTTACGAGAACATCTATCTCAACGCGTCGCTGCTGGGTCTGTCGCGGCGCGACGTCGACGAGAAGCTCGAGCGGATCATCGAGTATGCGGGCATCGGCGACTTCATCGACGCGCCGATCCAGACCTACTCGACCGGCATGAAGGCGCGGCTCGGGTTCTCGGTCATAGCGCACATCGACCCCGACATCCTGCTGCTCGACGAAGTGCTGGCCGTCGGCGATGGGCAGTTCGCGCACAAGTGCGAAGCGACGATCCGCGAGTTCCAAAAGGCCGGCAAGACGCTGTGCTTCGTCTCGCACAGCCCGGCGCAGGTGCTCGCGCTGTGCCAGCGCGCGATCTGGCTGCAGGGTGGTCGCGTGCAGGCCATCGGCGCGGCGAAGGACGTGTGCTCGCGTTACCAGCACTTCCTCGACAACGGCACGCTCGCATGAAGCGTCCGGCGGATTCACGCTGATGCGCTTTCCGGATCTCGTGCTGTGGCAACACCTCGCTACGCGGGCGCGGCCCGTGATCGTCGTCGCGAGGGCCGGCGCACCCGCATGGCTCGGGTCCATGACGCCGTGCCTCGTGGTCCGGACACTCGAATCCGACGCGTGCGGGACTGCCCCGACGGTCGTGCTGCTCGACGGGCCTCATTCTGTCGATCCAAGGACGCTGGTCGCGTTGCACCGAAGGGGAGCCGAGGTGCTGTACTGGCACGGCGGCCATTGGCGCGTGCGCTGCGGCGACCTGCGACCGCACCTTTGGGCGCTGCGCGAGCTCGTGATGCACGCACTGCCGCCGCGCTGGTGGGCGGAAAGACGCTGCCTGGTGCGGTTGCAGCGTCCGTTCCAGCACGTGGCCGGAGCCTGTTATTGGGCATCGCTCGGTTCGCTGCGCGTGCCGGAACCTGGCGATGACGCGCAGGCCGTGCTGTTCGAGGACGGCAACCCACTGCCGCTTCGCGGCTGCGTGCATCAGGAGATCTTCGAGCACGGCGGTGGCCGCTACGCGGTCTGGAAGCTCGGCCTCTACTTCTCGACGCCCGACGGTTCCGATCCGACGACGAACGGACGTGTCTACGAGGTGCAGGTCACGCCGAAGGCTCCGGACACGAGGCTCGGTGTGCCGAACGATGAGCAGCAGTTCGCCGCGCTGTTCCGCGCGACGGCCGCGAGGCGCTCGGCGTCGGCGCCGGCCGGCAAGCGCGTGTTGCTGCTTATCGGTTCGCTCGGACCAGGTGGCGCCGAGCGGCAGTTCTGTTATCTAGCGAGGGGGCTCGCGCGGCGCGGTCGCGAGGTGGCGATCGCCTCGCTCGATGGGCTGAGCGGTGCCGCGGGCCACTGCGTGTCCTTGCTCGAAGGCACGCCGGTCCGCCTGATCGACGCGTCGCTGCCGAGTGCCGCGTTCGAGCCGCGCGCGCTCGATCGTGTGCCGGGAGCGCTCGCGCTGCTGCAGCGTTTGCCCGACCTCTTCGCGGACCGTGCGTGGCGCGTCGCGACGCACGTTGCGCAGTTCTCGCCAGACGTCCTGCACTGCTCGCTCGACACGACGAACCTGGTCGGCGCGATCGCGGGCACAGCACTCGGCGTGCCGCGCATCGTGCTGTCGATGCGCAACCACAACCCGACGAACTTCCCGCATCTCGACGTGCCGTGGTTCCGCCGCTGGTACGAGATCGCCGCCGCGGTGCCGGGACTCGTGCTCTCCGCGAACTCGCGAGCCGGCGGCGCCGACTATGCGGCCTGGCTCGCGCTGCCGCGCGAACGGGTGCACACCGTGCTGAACGGGTTCGATGCCGAGGCGGCGGGCGTGCCTTCCGACGACGAAGTGCGGGCGCTGCGCGCCGAACACGGCATCGGCGACGAGGGTCCCGTGGTAGCCGGCGTCTTCCGTCTCTCGGCAGAGAAGCGGCCGCTGCTCTGGCTCGACGTCGTGCTGCGGTTGAAGAAGCGCTTCCCGCGGCTGCGCGCCCTTCACGTCGGGTACGGCCCCGACCTCGATGCGGTCCAAGAACGCGTGCGCGCTCTCGGTCTGCAGCACACCGTCGCGCTGCTCGGGCGCCGCTCCGACGCGAACCGCGTGATGCGCGCCGCGGACCTGCTGCTGCTCGTCTCGAGGCTCGAGGGCATTCCGAACGTCGCGCTCGAGGCGCAATGGCTCGAGCGGCCCGTGGTCTGCACGGCTGCTGGCGGCAGCGTCGAGGCCGTTCAGGACGGCGTCACGGGGTTCGTAGTCGCGGAGACCGCGCGACCGCTCGAGCTGGAGCTCGAGCAGGCTTGTGCGCGGTTGCTCGCTGACGCGGACCTGCGCGCGCGCATGGGCCGCGCGGGCCGCGAATGGGTCGCGACGAGGTTCGCCGTCGACGCCATGGTGGAGCGCAGCATCGCGCTCTACGGCGACTCAGCGGCCCGCTAGCAGTTCCGGATGCTGCTGCAGGTACTCGTCGATCGCCGCCGCGGCGGTCTCGTGTCCGAGCGCATTCCAGTGGCCGTCGCGCGCGAATCTGACCTTGTCGAGCACGCCGCGCGCGCCGAAAGCCGCATGCAGATCGAGGAAGGGCAGGCCGACGCGACTGCACATCGGTTCGAGCAGATCGAGCCAGGCGCGCGGCAGCGTCGGGCGGCCGTGCATGGAGCCAGCAGTGGCGAGATGTTCGCAGCCGACGACCAGGAGACGACTGCCATCGGCGGCAGCGCGGTCGCGCAGCAGGACAAGGGCGTGCTCGGTGAGCACGTTGGCGTCGCGGAACACGGGCGGAGCGTCGAGTGCGATCGTCATCACGTCGAGGTCGTCGTCGTCGGGCCAGCGCCAGCCCGCGAACGCGGCCTCCCACGCGGGGTCACGTCGCAACCATGCGAGCCGCTCGGACCAGGCATCGTGCGCCTTTGCGACGTGGCCGCGCCCGATCCAGTCGATGTTGGCCTTCGTCCAGCGGTAGACGCGGCTCCACGACCACCACCACGACGGCGGGTCGACCGGCGCGGGCGAAGTGGAGATCACCTGGCCCTGCCACGCGGGGTCGATCGGCAGCCGCGCGGTCACGCCGTCGTCGTCGCGCAGGAAGAGGCGCGGCAGGTGCTCCGGGTGCCAGCCGTTGCGCACGGCCTCCAGCAGTGCCGAGTTGTTCGCGAAGTCGTTGCTGACGACGAGCACCACGACGAGATCGGGCTTCAAGCGGCTGCCGCAGTGCTCGTAGAGCCCCAGTTCGTTGCTGGTGCCGCAGCCGCTCATGCCGAACGCGCTGATCGCGACGGGCGCCGCTCGCGCCCGCAGCCGCTGCTCGAGCAATACGTGGAACTTCGCCGCGATCGGCACTTGGACGGCTTCGACGAACGAGTCGCCGAGCACGACGATCCTGCGTGTGCCAGCGGGAAGATCGCGCACCGGCTCGCGGTCGAGGAAACCGAGCGAGTTCGCCTGCTGCTCGACGCAGAAGTCGAACAGGTTGGTCTGACGGATCGTCGAATGCGGTTCGAAGTGGAATCCGAAAGCGGGGTCGAACCGGCCGGGCCAGGTGCTGTCGGCGAACGGGTAGCGCCAGCGCAGCACGAGCTCCAAGCACGTGAGCATCACGAGCACGGAGGCCGGCACGAGCATGAGTCTTGCGACGAGGCGGCGCCGCTGTTGGATCGACCAACGCGGCACGACGAACCGACGCCACAACAGCGCGAGCAGCGAGCAGGCGCCGCCGAGCACGAGCGTGCCGATCCCCAAGCTGCGCGCGAAGTACTCGACGGTCGTGAGCTTGGACGGCCAGGCGACTTCGTAGCGGTGCCCGTTGTTGCGCGGATCCGACCCGTCGCTCGCCGAGAAGTAGAGCGTGCCGTTCCAGAACGAGAATCGTCCGCCGGCTTGCTGGCGGATCACGTCGTGTGGCGCCGCTGCGCCGACCGGCTTGCCGTCCTCGAGCAGCGCCGCCGGTGCGCCGCCGCCGTCGAAGTTCGGCGCGCCCCGCGGCAGAGTCGCGGTGAACGCGTGCTCCGATTCCGCTTGGAAGCCCTCGATGCGATGGCGCGTCCAGACTTGCACGTCGCCGCCGTCGCGGTAGTCGCGCAGCAGGGAAGCGGTCGCCACGCACGAAACGCCGAGGATCAGCAGAGTCGCGGCAGCTCGGGCTGGCAGCGTCCAGGTCTTCGTCGTGGAGCAACCCCGCGCTGCTGCTTCGGCCTCGCTGTTCAAGGTCTCGTGCCCCGCATGCTCGTGTGCACGCCGCTCGGTTCACGCACGTCCACGAGCCCCGCTTCGCGGAACCAGCCGGCCACCTGCACGGGAGAATGCGTGCCGTGGTAGCGCGGTGAAAAACCGTCGAACGTGTCGAGGATGTCGTTCTCGAGACCGTAGGGTTGGCGGCTGTAGCCGAAGATGCGTGCGATCAGCGTTTGCAGCCGCGTGCCTTCACGGCGCCGCACGAACGGCACGAGCCAACGGCACCACTCGTAGAACATGCGCGAGGGGATCTTGTTCGTGAACGGGATCCAGTGGTTGCGCGCCTTGAACGAGTCTTCGTCGGGATAGACCCAGATGCAGATCGTGCCGCCGCGCTTGAGCAACGGCACCAGCGCGTGGAAGTATTTGCGCGTGTCCGGCGTGTGGTGCAGCACGCCGATCGACACGATGTAGTCGAAGGTGCCCGGTGGGAACGGCAGGTTGCCGATGTCGGCCTGAGCGATCAGCACGTCGTCACGGCCGCCGAGGTTCGCGTATGCCGCTTCGACCGCGAGACTGAGGTCGACACCGATCACGCGGGCCCCGAGCCGCGTCATGACCTCAGCGAAGCGACCGGCGCCGATGCCGGCGTCGAGCACGAGCTTGCCGCGCAGATCTGCTTGCGTGAGCCCGGTCTTGCTGTGGAAGGTGCTGATCGACATGTCGTCGCCGCGATCGCTGTCGAGCTGGGTCCGACTGTGCGTGTTCCACTCGAAGCTGAACGAACGCAGGTAGGCGTCGTCGGCCACGAAGCGCGGCACGCCGCGCACGATCGGGTAGCGCTTGCCGCACGAGCAGCGCAGCTGGTCGCTGTCGAGCAGCAGGCGCTTCTTGCACTGCGGGCAGGCGAGCAGCGATAGAAGCGCATCCGGGAGCCTGGGCTCGGCCGGCTGCAGTGGCGCGGCAGCGCTCATCGTTCCTCCGCGGCATAGATGCGGCCGTTCGTGCGCGGGTCGGTGTCGTCGCTCGTCGCGAAGTACAAGGTGTCGTACCAGTGCGAGTAGCGGCCCTGGCCGAGCTTCCGGATTTCGTCGTGACCACAGTGCGCTTTGGCCAGCGGTATCCCGTTCTCGAGCACGACGAGACGCGAGCCGATGTCGGCATCGGAAGCCATGCTCTTGTCCACCGTCGCGAGGAAGCACTTGCCGAACTCCGGCCGCAACTCGGTCAGCGGTCCGCGCCACTTGCGCCGCAAGGGGTCGCGGATCGCGCGCCAGATCAGGCGCGGATCGATCCTGCCGCGCGCGAGCAACCACGCGGCACAGAGCAGCAGGTAGCACGAGACCGCGACGACGGAGAACCAGTGGAACAGCCAACCCGATGGTTTCATGGCAGGTTGCTCGCCGGCTTCTCGCCGTGCAGGTTCTCGCCACAGCGGTTCTCGCGATACAGGGCCAGGGTCTGGTCGACCATCGCCGCCAGACTGAAACGCTCGCGCGCGAATTGCGCGGCTCTGCTCCCCATTCTGGCCCGCAGCTCCGGGTCGGACAAGAGTGCGCCACACGCCGCGGCGAGAGCGCGCGGCGTCTGCTCGCACAGGAAACCCGTCTCGCCGTCGAGCACCGCGCTCACGCAACCGCCGACCTTCGTCGCGACCACGGGCCGGCCGAGCCACTGTGCCTCGAGCAGCGCGTTCGGGCAGCCTTCGGTGCGCGAGGTCAGCATCACGAGGTCGGCTGCCGCGAGGATCGTCGGCACGTCGCCGCGCGTGCCGAGCAGGTGCAGGCGCCCCCCGAGTCCAAGACGCGTGATCTCGGCCTTGACCTCGCGCTCGAGCAGTCCTGTCCCTGCGAGCACCGCGTGCAGTCCTTCTGCGTCCTTGCGCGCGGCGGCGATCGCCCGCACGAACAACAGCGGCTGCTTCTCTTCGGTGAGCCGCAGCAGCCCCGCGATCAGCGGCGCCTCCGCGGGAATCCCGAGACTCTGCTTGAAGGCTGCGACGGTGGCCGCGGGGGGCATCGCGATGACGGCACCGTCGATCCCGTTCGGGATCACGCGGAACCGTTCCGCGCGCAACTCGCTCCACTGCGCATAGTCGGCGGCAGCCTCCGGGCTGTTCGCGAACAGCCGCGTGCGCGGCGACTCGGACAGCAGGCGGTAGTAGGCCTTGTACCACGGGCGGAAGTGCTGCGGGAAGTTCGGCGGACTCAGGCTGCGCACGCCGAGCGCGATGCGCGGCACGTCGGCCAGCACGCCCGCGATGCCGCCGCTGATGTTGGGCCCGTCGAGACAGCAGTGCAGCACGTCGGGCTGCAGCGTCGCGATGTGCGAGAACAGCCGCCAGATCTCTTCGCGCGGACCTGCGGGCAGCGCCGCGAGCAGCTGCAAGCGCCGTTCATCGGTCGTCAGGCCGCCCACGGCGATGCAGGGCTCGACCTGGTTCGCGGCGCGGACGCGCACGCCCGTGCCGCGCAGCATGGATCGGTAGGGCCCAGCCGCTGCCTCGGGCCCGCACAGCACGAGGATCGTGACCTGCAGGCCGCGGCGGTCGAGCTCGACCGCGAGGTTGCACAGCTGGCGTTCGGTGCCGCCGGCCATCAGCGTGCCGATGACCATGACGACCTTGCCGCCCCTGCCCAGGTCGGGTTCGCGCACGGACGGTTCGCGCGCGAGCTCGGCGAGCCGCAGGTCGAAGGCCTCGTCGGTGTCGATGGCCGGCGAGAGCGCTGTGCCGTCGTGCCCGTTCGCGGAACTCGGCTTCGGGCCCGGGGGCACCAGCGCGATCGAGTAGACGCGGCCGTTCGTGTTCGGGTTCGTGTCGTCGGTGGCCGAGAACCAGACGTGCCCTTCCCACAGGGCGTGGCGGCCGCCGCCGAGGCGCCGCACCTCCTCGTGCGGGCAATCGGGCATCGGCAGTTCTCGTCCGTCCTCGTACACGACGGCGCGCCAACCCTGCTGTAGCAGCGGCAGCGGCACGCGCATGGACCGCAGCGACGCGCGCCAGCAGGGGCCGCCGTCGTGCCGGAACGGGCGGCGGAACTGGTAGACGTGGTTCCGGTGCCCCTTGTCGAAGAAGCGGCCGAGGCCGTCACGAGCGGCCATCGCGAGCTGTCCGATCGGGCTCGCGCCGAGCAAGTGCAGCATCCCGTTGCGGTGGCTGCCGCGCAACGCGACGAGGTAGCGCCGTCCATTCGCAGTCGGATCACTGTTGTCGCTCGCGGCGAACCACAGCCATTCCCTCTCGAGGCCGGAACGGCCGCGGCCGTAGCGCGCGATGGCCATCGGACTGCTGTCGCCGTGCGGCAGCAAGGCACCGTCCTCGAACATCACGATGCGCGCCTCGCAATCCTGCGCGCGTGCGCGCGCGAGCTTCGGCAGCGCGATCTTCCAGGCAAAGCCGCCGGCGCGCTCGATCCGGTCCGGCCGCGACGGCACGCGGTGGCCGAACAGCCGCTCGCCGAGGCGCGGCGCGCTCGCGGCCGTGCGCTGCGTGCCGTTCGCGGCGACCGCGGCCGCTGGTTGCACGTGCCAGCGATCGCCCACGCGGTGCACGATGGTCTGCTGCCGTTCCTGCAGGAAGCCGAGCAGGTCTCCGTGCGCTTCTCGCAACGACGTCGCAAAGACCGCGAGGCCAGGCGGCAGCATGGCCATCGACGCGACGTCGGGCGCTGCGCGCCCGTTCCACGCGAGCGCGATGTTCTGCATGTTCGCCGGCGCCCACACGGCTTCGGGGGTCACGAGCACGGAGCCCGCGGGCAGTTGCCGGATCCACGGTGGCAGTTCTTCGCTGCAGAAGACAGCTGCAGGCTGCGGCTCTGCCCGCAGGTGCCGCAGCAGCAACAGATCCTCCTGACGCAGATCGCCGCTCAGCACCTCGTCGAACGTGCGCCGTTCGAGCGGCGGTGTCGTCGCGTCGTCGCCGCGCGAGCTCGGATGCGCGCGCAGCCAGGTCTCCATGACGAGCATCAGCCACGCCTGGTAGAACGAGAACCCGTGCGGCGATTCCATGCGCTGCACGAAGGCCTCGCGTCCGCGGCGGCCGATCCACTGGGACAACTTGCTGTCGTTGCCGAGCGTGAGCTCGTGCAGCCACGACACCATCTGCTGCTTGCCCCAGCCGGCCTTCGTTGGCACGCCGAATCCCATCTTGCGGCGGTCGAGCCACTGCCGCGGGATGTAACGCTGTGCCACTTCCTTGAGCACGAGCTTGCCCTGCGGGCCGCCCAGAGCGCCGTCGCGGAAGCAGTCGTCGACCGCGAGCCGTTCGCAGAACGCCGCGAGCTCGCGGCTCAGGAACGGCGTACGCACTTCGAGCGAGTGCTGCATGCTCATGCGGTCGACCTTCGCCAACACGTCACCGGGCATGTAGTGCTCCGCGTCGTGGCGGCGCATGCGATGCAGCAGCGGTCCGGACTCGCGCCGCAGGCGCCGGCGAAGCGACGCGAGCAACGCCTCGGTCCGCGCGGGTACCTTGCCGAACAGGTCCGCGAGGTCGTCGTCGCAGTAGATCAGCATCAGGGAGCTGTAGTACCGGCGGCCTGCGTCGAAGTTCGTGATGCCGCGCGCCTCTTCCTGCAACGTCATGAAGTATCTGCCGTAGCCGCCGAACATCTCGTCGCCGCCATCACCCGAGAGGCAGACCGTCACGTGCTCCCTCGCGACCTTGCTCACGAGGAACGTCGGCAGGCACGAGCTGTCGCCGTTCGGTTCGTCGAGCACGGTGCCGATGTGGTGCAGCAGTGGCAGCACGTCGAGCTCGAGCAGGCGGTCGTGGTGCTCCGTGCCGAGGTGTGCGGCGACCTGCCGCGCGAACAGGTGCTCGGATTCATCGGGTGCGTTGTGGAAGCCGATCGAGAACGTCTTGACGCGCCCGCCGAGCGCCTTCGTCATCAGCGCAACGACGGTCGACGAGTCGACGCCGCCCGACAGGAACGCGCCGAGCGGCACGTCGGCGATCATGCGACGGCGCACGAGCCGCAGCAGGATCTCCTCGAGCTCGTCGGCGAGCTCGCCGATCGGCCGCGACGGGCGCACGCCGCCGTTCGGCCTCCATGCGAAGTGGCGGCCGAGCTGCACACGACCGTCGCCGTCGAGCCGCAGCCAGTGACCAGGCCGCAGCTTCTGCGCGCTGCGGTAGATCGACCGCGGCGCGTCGACGTATTGCAGCATCAGATACTCGGCGATCGTGTCGGCGTCGATGCGGTCGTCGAAACCCGGCACGCGGGTCAACGCGTGCAGCTCGCTGGCGAACGCGAACCAGCCGTCGCCCTGGCTCCAGTAGAGCGGTTTCTCGCCGAACGGGTCGCGAGCGAGCAGCAGCTCGCGCGCCTCCGTGTGCCAATGACCGAACGCGAACTGGCCGTCGAGACGTTCGATCGCGTGCTCGCCGTTCTCGGCCAACAACGTCAGCAGGACCTCGGTGTCGCTGCGCGTGCGGAACCGTTGCCCCGCGGTCTCGAGCTCGCGCCGCAGCTCCTGGTAGTTGTAGATCTCGCCGTTGAACGTGACCGCGTGCCGGCCGTCGGCGAGCACGAGCGGCTGATGTCCGCCGGCACTCGTGTCGATGATCGACAGGCGGCGGTGCGACAACGCGCAGCGGCCGTCGGGCGACAGCCAGACGCCGCTGTCGTCGGGTCCGCGGTAGGGCATCGCGTCCGCCATGCGCGTGGCGATCTCGGCCAGGGCCGCCCGATTCCACTTGCCTACGAGGTCGATGATGCCCGCAATGCCGCACATTGCGGGCGATTCTGCGCCTCGCTTTGAAGAAAGCAACGCCCCGGATCGGGTGCATGGGGTGCGGCAAACCGTGGCGTTCGGCCGGTTCGGGCCTTGGCGTCGAGTGCAGCTGCAGGAGTGTTGGGGAGCGAGAGTGCCGGATGCAGTTGATTGGGGCGGCGTCCTTCTCTACTTCTCGGTTGGTTCGACCATGCGCACTCCCGTTGCCGTGAGCCTGCTGTCGTTGGGCGCGCTGCTCGGTGCGCACGTCCTCCTGTTCGGCGTGCACCCGCCGGGTTCAGGCCCGAGTCCCCGTGTCCGCGCCATCGGATCTCGATCGGCCCGGCCGCTCTCACCTGCAGTTGGCGACCATCGTCGCCGAGTTCCTGCGCGATCAGCACCTGCTGCCGAGATAGGCACCTGACGACGACGGCGCACCGCCGTCTCGCGAGGATCCACTCGTCGACCTCCTCGTCCATGGCGCGTACTGTCTCGTGCTGCTACGGTGCGAAGGCCGATGGCTGTCCCGGCGCTGCGTTTCCTGTTCGCCCGGCGCGGCGAGAGCTGGGCCACGCTCGTGGGTCTGTTCTGGCGTTCGCTGCGCGCCGAAGGTTTCGGCGCGACGTGGCGGCGACTGCGGAACTACACGGCCTCGGTGACCGCCGCGGCGAACACGCCTTTGCCGCCGAGGACCACGCGCAAGCACGTGCTGTTCGTCGCGGGCTGCCCGGGGCATCCGCGCCGCTGGCGCTGCGAACACGCGCTCGAGCGCATCGCCGCGAACGGGCGCACCGGCGATCTCGTCGACCACCCGGCCGCGCCGCTGCTCGATTACGTCGACTGCTACGAGCAGTTCGTGCTGCAGCGTGTGCCGCACGACCCGGCCGTCGAAGCGTTCGTGCGCGCAGCGACGCAGAAGGGCAAGCGAGTCCTCGTGGACGTCGACGACCTCGTGATCCACGAACGTTACGGGCCCGACTTGCCGATCCTCGACGGCTACACGCCGCTCGCGCGCGAGCTCTACGTGCAGCAGATGCGGCGGATCGGCCAGGTGCTCGAGCTCGTTCCCGAAGCGACGGCCGCGACCGAGCCGCTGGCCGCGCAGCTGCGCCTGTGTTTCCCGCACCTTCGCGTCGAGGTCGTGCGCAACGTCGCGAGTCGCGAAATGGTCGCGCACAGCGCCGCCGCATTGGCCAAGGCACCCGACGTCGCGCCGGGCGGCGTCGTCACGATCGGGTACTTCGCGGGCACGCGCACCCATGCGGCCGACCTCGCGACGATCGAACGAGCGCTGGCCTTTGTGCTCGCGGCGCGGCCGCACGCGAGGCTCTTGCTCGTGGGGGAGATCGACGTGCCGGGCCGCCTCGCCGCGTTCGCGGGCCGCGTCGAACAGCGGCCGGCCGTGCCGTGGCCCGAGCTGCCACCGCTGTTGCGGCAGGCCGATGTGCACGTGGTGCCGCTGGCGGACACGCTGTTCGCCGCGTGCAAGAGCGAGCTCAAGTGGATCGAAGCCGCGCTCGTCGGCAGGCCCGTCGTCGCAGCGGCAGTAGGGCCGTATGGCGACTGTGTTCGCACCGGAGCAAATGGTTGGCTCGCGGCCAGCCCGAACGACTTCGTGACGCACTTGCTGCAGGCGATCGACGACACCGGGCTCCGGGTGCGCCTCGGCGCCGCGAGCCGCGCCGAGGTGTTGGCGCGATGGACGACCACGGCATGAGCTGTTGGCCCGATCCGCTCGGAATGGGGCCGTGAGAAACAGCGACGAGGGGCTAGGAGCCGGCGCGTGCCAAGGCAACAATCCCCTGGCCAGCCCATGCACCTCGGAACCTCTCCCATGCGACTCTCCGCCATCGTTCTGTGCGGCCTGCTCGGTCAGGGGGCCATGCTCGCGCAGGACGGCACACCGTCGTCCCTCTACCTGGTCAAGGACCCCACGCCGGGCCAGCGCTTGCTGTTGCAACAACACTTCGACGTGCTCGGCACGTGTTGTGGCGGCGCAGCGCGCACGACGGGGCCGCTCGAAGTCGTCGTGCAGTCCGACGAGAAGGCCGCGTTCCTGGCGATCGTGCCGACAGCCGAGCTCCGGGAGACGAGTCGCCCGTATCACGAGATCGAGCTCGTACAACAGGCGGCGGGTCCCGACGTGCCCGACCCCGGTTACTACACGGTCGCCGAGATCGAAGCCGAGATCGATGCGGTGGTGACCGCCTACCCGGGGCTCGCGACGAAGGTCAACCTCAGCACGCTGCCGGGCGGCGTGCTGACGCACGAAGGCCGTTCGATCTTCGCGCTGAAGGTCAGCGACAACGTCGCGACCGACGAAGGCGAGCCCGCGATCCTGCTCGCGGCCCAGCATCACGCGCGCGAGCTGAATTCGCCGCACATGGTGATCCGCGCGTTCCAGCGTCTGCTCGCCGGCTACGCGACCGACCCAGCGCTGCAGGCCGTCGCCGACAACTACGAGGTCTGGTTCGTGCCGATGGTCAATCCCGACGGCGTCAACCACGTCTGGACGGTCGACAACCTCTGGCGCAAGAACCGCCGGAACAACGGCACGAACTACGGCGTCGACAACAACCGCAATTACCCATTCCTGTGGGGACTCTGCGGCTCGTCCACGACGACGAGCTCCGAAACCTATCGCGGGCCGTCGGCGGGCAGCGAGCCCGAGAACGTCACGATGCGCAACCTCGTCGCGCGCATGCGGCCCGAGATCTACCTCGACTTCCACAGCTATGGCCGCGATGTGCTGCGCATGTGGGCGCCGTGCGCGAACGTGAACCCGACGATGGACGCGTTCCAACAGCTCTACTGCGACGATCTTCGCACGCCGATGGGCTTCTCCACGCGCGATCCGTCGGGCTCCGGGGAAGCGCCCGAGGACCACTACGCGTCCGGCGGCACGCTGTCCTTCCTGATCGAAGTCGGCCTCGCGTTCCAACCCGCGTTCTCCGCGACGGTCACCGAAGAGGCGCTCGTCTGGCCCGGCGTGCGGCAAGCGCTGACCACGTGGCGGCCCGCCGTGCGCGGGCACGTGCGCTCGACGCTCGGCAGCGCGCCGTTGGCGTCGACGATCACGTTCACGCCGAACGTGATGAACCACGGCGAAGTCACGAAGAGCCGCGCCAGCGACGGTCGCTACGGGCTGTGGCTGCCGGTCGGCAGCTGGAACGTGACGTTCGCTGCGAGTGGGCACGTCAGCAAGACGATCCCCGTCACGGTTGCGAGCCTCAACGCGCCGCTCGCGCTCGACGTGCTGCTCGAGACCGTCGGTCCGACGCCGGCGACGACGAGCGTGGGCACGGGCGCGGTCGGCACGACGGTGACGTTCACCTACACGAGCCCGGGCGACGCCGGCAAGCAGGCGTTCTTCGGCTGGTCGCTCGGCACCGTGCCGGGGGTGCCGATCGGCGACCAGCGCTGGCTGCCGTTCAACTACGACCTGTTCCTCGAAGCCGCTTGGGTCGGCAATCCGTTCTTGTCGCCGACGTGGACGACGTTGGACGGCAGCGCGCAGGCGCAGTGTGTGCTCATCATCCCGAACTTCGCGTGGCTCGCGGGCCTCACGACCTGGGTCGGCGGCGTGACGTTCGATCCCGCCTATCAGATCGGCATCAAGACCTGGGGCGCGCCGATCGCGATCACGATCATCCCGTAGGGCGTGGTGGCTGCCCGCGGCCCGGTCCGGGCGGGCCGATCACTTTCGTCAGCCGGTCCTCGATCCCGAGTTGCTTCG
>Ga0111539_10000097_pt1 | contig 91946 bp, 91 predicted proteins | sample RhiMethybrSRZTD1_FD_79667 | JGI IMG/M metagenome (GOLD analysis project Ga0111539, IMG submission 79667) | Populus rhizosphere microbial communities from Tennessee, USA - Rhizosphere MetaG P. TD hybrid SRZTD1 (version 2) (version 2) | ecosystem: Host-associated > Plants > Roots > Rhizosphere >...
ACGCCGCCAAGAAGTCGGCGTAGCGGCTTCACCCTTGCTGCTGCGGCAACTCTCCTACCTCGTCGCGCTCGCCAAGGAGCGCCATTTCGCCCGTGCCGCCGCCACCTGCAACATCACCCAGCCGGCGCTCTCCGCCGCCATCCGCCAGCTCGAAGAAGAACTGGGCGTGATGCTGGTCGAGCGCGACAAGCGCTTCAACGGTTTCACGCCCGAGGGGCAGGAAGTGCTGCTGTGGGCGCGCCGCATGCTGTCGGACGAAGAGGCGCTGCGCCAGGGCATCCTGAATGCGCGGCGATCGCTGACCGGCAATCTGCGGCTCGGCGTCATACCATCGGCCCTGCCGTTGGTCCCCGCCATCACCGACCCCCTGCATGACCGTCATCCGCAGGTGAAGGTGACGGTGTGGTCGACCAGCTCGATCGAGATTCAGAAGGGATTGGATCAGTTCGAGCTCGATGCCGGCATCACCTATCTCGAGAACGAGCCGCTGCACGGCGTGCTGTCGCGCGAGCTCTATGTCGAGCGCTACATCCTGCTGACGCCGGAGCATGGGCCGCTCGCCGGCCGCACCAAGGCGACCTGGCGCGAGGCGGCCGACCTGCCGCTCTGCCTGCTGACGCCCAACATGCAGAACCGACGCATCCTCGACGGCGTGTTCAAGTCGCTGGATTGCAGCCCGCGCCCGCAGCTCGAGACCAACTCCGTCGTCAATCTGTGTGCCCATGTGCGCTCCGGTCGGCTCTCCAGCATCGTGCCCAAGACGTTGATCCAGGTGCTGGGCATGCCGACGGGCGCGATCGCGCTGGAGCTGGTGGAGCCCGACGTCTCGCGCAAGGTCGGCCTCATCGTCCCCAACCGCGAGCCGCTGGCGCCGATCACGCTGGCTTTGTTCTCGCTGCAGTTTCCAGCCTTGAGTGGCGATGTGGGATAACCGATCGTTCAGGCCGGCGGGATGAAGGGCTGCGAGATCGCGCGGAATGCCGACAGCGATTCGAGGCGCGCCGAATGGGCGGAAAGCGCCGGGAAATCTGCCCGCGAAAACAAATCGGTATGCACATCGGCAATGAAGCGCAGCGCCACGGCGACGGCGACGTCGGCATGGCCGATGGTATGTCCGAACCAGTAGCCGCCGCGTCGGTCGGCGCGGTCCGCCTCCAGGACAGCCATCGTGCTCAAAATCTGGGTTCGGCAGCGGTCGGACCAAATCGCCGACATCTCCCGATGCAGCTCCTGTTCATAGAACAGGCTGACCGCCTTGTCTGCCAAGCCGGTTGCGAGCGCCGCGACCTTGAGCGCGCGGCGGCGGTTCGGCTCGGCCCTGGGAAACATGACGCGGTCGGCGGGCACCAGGCTGTCGAGATAGTCCAGGATGAGGTGGCTTTCGATCAGCACGTCGCCGTCATCCAGCACCAGGGTCGGCACGCGCGTCAGCGGATTGTGGGGCCGGATCTTGTCGGCATCGGCGAAGATCGACCAGGGCCGGTGCTCGAATGGCAGGCCATAAAGCGTCAGCGCAATGCCGACGCGGCGCACGAATGGCGAATCATACTGGCCGATCAGGATCATGATAGGCCCCCTTCCCATGTTTCCGGCGATCCTATAGCAAGAGTGGTGGCCGATGCTGTCAGGAAACGCAATGCCGCAGATCTATGTCGATGCCGATGCCTGTCCGGTGAAGGACGAGGTCCGCCGGGTGGCGGAGCGGCACCAGATTGTCGCGCATCTCGTCAGCAATCGCGGGTTCAAGACCGGCGATCATCCGCTGATCCGCAATGTGCTGGTGGGCGACGCGTTCGATGCGGCGGACAACTGGATCGTCGAGCACCTCGCGCCCGGCGATATCGTCGTCACAGGCGACATCCAGCTGGCGGACCGCTGCCTGAAGGCCGGGGCGCAGGCGCTGGGGCACGGCGGACGGCCATTCACCGTCAACAGCATCGGAGCGGCTTTGGCGATGCGCGAGCTGTCCTCGCAGCTCCGCGACATGGGCGAGATCAAGGGCGGCGGGCCGGCTTTCTCGCAGAAAGATCGCACGCACTTCTTGAACGCGCTGGAACAGGCGGTGCAAAGGGCGCTGCGGGCGGGTTAGTCATCGTGCCCTCGCCCCCATCATGCAGGGCTATCGCATCTGAAGAACTGATTTGCAAAAAACCCTCTTCCCCCCTTGTGGGGGAAGGATGCGGAGCCTTGGTGAGCGAAGCGAACCTAGGCGAAGCTGGATGGGGGGTGACGCCGCACGAACGCTGATCAGGACGCACCAAAGCGCATGCTGCCAAGCCGGGCATCGCCAAGCGTTCCCATCATGAGATGTGCATCAGGATGTTCACCAGCTTGCCGAACGGGTCGCGCACATAGAAGCGGCGCACGCTCCAGGGTTCGTTGGCAGGGCCGTATTCGATCTTGATCTTCGCCTTCTTCATCCGCGCCAGCGCCTCCTCGACGTCGTCGACCTCGATCGAGAGGTCGGGGACCGGCGTGCCCGAACCGCCTTCGATGGCGACGCCGACCTGCACGGTCATTTTTTCGGCCGAGCCGTAGGTCACGAGCCAGCCGTGGTCCATCAGGACGTCGAGGCCGAGGATGTCGTGATAGAATCGCTTCGCCATCGCGACGTCCCCGGTCGCGATGTTGGCGACGATGCGCTTGACCTTCATCGCTCAGGACTCCGCGTAGGGGTCGTAGGTGCCGAAGCTCCACAGATGGCCTTCGCAATCGCGCACCGAATATTCACGGGCGCCGTAGTCGGTGTCGGCGATCGGGCGCACGATGTCGGCGCCGGCTGCCTTGGCGCGGGCATAGTGGGCGTCGATCTCCTTCACGACCACGTAGGTGCCGTATTTCTCCGTTGCCCAGGGATTGTTCGAGTCCGGCTTGCCGCCCGATCCCATCATGATCATGCCGGCGCCGAGGCGGAGCTGCGCATGGGCGACGGTGCTGTTCTCGCCCGGCACCACGAACTGCTTCTCGAAGCCGAAAGCCCTGCCCAGCCAGTCGATGGCGGCTGGCGCGTCCTTGTAGCGCAGCGCGGGGAAGATGTTGGGATGTCCGTTCCTTGATTTGTCGGCCATGATTGTCTCCTTGGTGAAAAACGATGGCGACAGGCTAGGAGACGGCCGCGTCGCGGTCTTGGACGAATTTTACCCCGCCACGCCGCCGCCATCGGGCAGCAAGGCGGCCTGGAACTCGCGCGGCGTGCGGCCGGAATAGCGGCGGAAGTCGCGGTTGAAATGGGCCTGGTCGTAATAGCCGCAGGCGATCGCGAGATCGGCCCAACTTTCCTCGTCCGCGGCCCGGATGCGTTCGACCGCAAAGGCGAAGCGCAGGATATTGGCGACCGATTTGGGGCTGAGGCCGACCTGGGCATGGAAGCGCTGGATCAGGGTCTTGCGGCTGCAGGACAGATCGCGGCTGAGCGCACCGATCGAGCGCGCGCCGTGGCTTACCTGCAGGCTCTTCAGCGCCCAGGCGATATCCGGCGACATGGGGCGTCCGCGCCCCAGGCGCTCCAGTAGGAACTCATCCATGAGGTCGAAGCGCGCCGGCCAATCCGCGGCATCCTGAAGCGCATCAGCCAGCCGATCCACCTCCGATGCTCCCAGCAGATCGCCCAGATCGAGGCAGCGATTGGCGATGTCCGACATGGTGAGATTGAGGAAGCGGTAGGCGCCGAGCAAAGTGAAATTGACCTGCAGGCCGCGCTGCTCCCCTTCGTATTCGGTGAAGACGTGAACGTCATGCAGTCCGGCGAGGAAGCTGCGGAAGGCGCCGCGCTGCGCCGGCCGGTCGCCATTGATGATGTCGATGCTGGGGCCGAAGGTGACGATCATCGGGAGGCCATCGAACGGCGCCTGGAGCCGGCACATCGACCCGGCCGCCCGCTCGCGGTAGCCGATATAGTCAATGACATAGGGCTTCAATCGCGGATCGGGCGCGCGCGAAACCATCGCCCAGCTATAGGCGTCGGACCGGTGGACATTGACCTGCATGCCTGATCCGTCAGCCGGCATCCATTTTCTCCGCAGCCGCGTAGAGACTATGCGCTGGGCAAATTGAGGTCCAGCGCCGCACGGCGCCTTGGGACGGGCAGCCGAACTCGGGGCATGCCGCTGCAGATCCGCAACAGGGAGGAGACGATGAGCAACATGCGTCAAGTTTCGGGGGCGTCCCTGGCGGCCGCGGCGGCCCTGCTGCTGGTGGCGGGCTGTTCGAGCTATGACAAGCCGGCGCAGTCGGCGGAGGTGCATTGTTCGGGCATCAACGCTTGCAAGGGCACCAGCTCGTGCAAGACCGCGAGCAATGCCTGCAAAGGCCAGAACGCCTGTAAGGGCCAGGGCTGGGTCCCGACCGCTTCGGCGGAGGAATGCACCAGCCAGGGCGGCAAAGTCATCTGATCGCCATCAAATCGCTCGGGCGCCGGCCAGGACCGGCGCCCGAGCGCATCACGCCAATTGCTTTTCCATGAACAGGCTGAGCGGATCGGGCCGGTAGACGCCGAACGGCCCGCGCTCGACATAGCCAAACTTGCGATAGAGCGCGATCGCCTCGGACTGCCTGATGCCGGTTTCGAGCTGCATCAGCGTCACGCCGAGCTTCGCGGCTTCGCGTTCCAGGACTTCCATGATGGCGCGCGCGACGCCCTTGCCGCGCGCGGCCGGATCGACGAAGACGCGCTTCATCTCCGCTTGGCCATTTTCGCCCGGCACGAAGGCGCCGCAGCCGAGCGCCCGCCCTCGTTCGCGCGCGACGAAGACATGGACGTGCGGCCGCGCGAGTGAATCGATGTCGACCAGGTGATTGCTTTCCGCCGGGTAGAGCGCGCTCATCAGCGCATCCGACTGGCGGATCAAAGCGATGACGTCATCCTGGCGGGGCGATTCGCGAGCAACGGTGGGCACAGAAAACTCCATTCATTCTTGATCGGTCGACAGCCTACTTCAGCCGCGACTCCACGGCATCAGCGTGAATGCCGCATCTAAGGCGCTACAAATCCATCAATTTTTCCATTCACGCTGGCTTCACGGCGGTCATGGTCATCTGCCCTCGCAAGCACAAACGAGGGAGATCTCGATGCAAACCTTAACAGCTTTGGAAAGGGCAGCCTTAATGGTGCCGGATCCCATCATCGTCGCGCATGACGTCAACCAGACCATGTACGACACGCTGACCCCGAACCCGGTCGACACCGAGAAATACGATCTCGGCCTCGTCCCGCAGGATGACTGGACCGCGACCAAGCCGGACTGGGCGGAGCAGCTGACCGCGATTTTCCGAGCGGTGAGAGTCAAGTATCCCGTCCTACCATCGCGCCCAACACAACGGGACGTGGCGGCCACGGTGACACTGCCGCTTTCGACCACGCATCAGCTGATCGTCGGCAGAATTTTCTCGCCATCACTGCGGCATGCACTGAAGCGCCGCATTCTGGGTTCGACCACCAAAGTGCCGGTCCGTCACCACAACTGAGCGGGACCGGGCCTATCGAGGGAGGCACCGATGCCTAATCGCATGCAGATCAACTATGACGTGAACAAGGTAATGTTCCACGTCTTGGTACCGACATTGATACCGGAGGATGAGTACAACGTCGACTTGAAGCCATCGAACTGGAACATCGGCCCCGAGCCATGGGCCAATCAGCTCTCGGCGATCTTTGCGACGCTCCGTGCGAAGTATGCGCAGCTGCATGCGGAAGATATCCGTTTGAAGGCGGAAACCACCTATGAACGACCGCTAGCGGATACTATGGACAGCATCGTTGACGAGATCCTCGTGGCAGGCTTGTGGTTTCCCAACGGCTGATCAAGCAGGGAGCAGCGCGCTGACGCACTGCTCCCTGCCCCCACATTTTGGTCAAGCAGGAAGCCACAATTCAGAGTAGTATATGCAGTTGTCGCCGATTGTTTGATCAAGCGGTTTCCGCTTTAGGAGGGGAACATGCGGCACGGATTCTTATCGACTGCTCGACTTCAGAGCAATGCTGACAAAAGCGAGACGCGGGCACTGCGCTCCAGTGAGCGGGCCTTTGATCGCTTATTCGAAGAGCCAGCTCGGGCGTATCCGGACGGACGCTCTGAAGAAGAGGTTCACGCGGCCCTGTTGGATATTTCCGAGGCACGTCGGGGCGCCAAAGACACAGACCTGCGGAACGATCCGAACGCCATTCCCGCTGGCTACACTTATCTCGGCCAGTTCATAATCCACGATCTCACGCGCAGTCAAATCCCGGCCAAGGGATCGGCTCCGATCAACAGAGCTACGCCAAGCCTCGATCTTGACTCCGTTTATGGTGGCGGTCCGGCTCTGTGTCCGCATTTCTTCCAGCAGCCTACGGACATGAAGGATCTCTCGCACTTGTTCTATGTTGGCCGCACGGCGGCCGGACATCAGCCCGAGAATGCTCGAATGCCCGGCAATCTACCGCTGGACCTCCCGCGGGTCGGAGCCGGAACACAAGGCATCTCGGAGACCGGCGACAAGCGCTTTAGCTGTCCTCTCATTGCCGACATCCGCAATGACGAGAACTTGGTGGTCAGCCAAATTCATGGCCTGTTTCTGCAGGTGCACAACCGCGTCGCTGCCTTCCTTCATGAGAGCCGGTCGCTGACTGGTCGCGAGAGCTTTCAACGCGCGCGGAAATTCGTGATCCGTAGTTACCGTCAAATCGTCGTGCATGACTACCTGAAGCAGCTCTTGCTGGATACTTTCTATAACGAAGTCCGGTCGGACACGCCGGCCTTCATCCAAAAGGAGGTCGGCAGGTCGATACCGCTGGAGTTCACCTTCGGAGCGGCGCGGGTCTGCCACGCGATGAGCAGACATCAATATGCCGTCAATTCGCATATCAGGCCGTCGATTAGCACATTGGCGAACCTGCTCCATTTCTCGAGTCACCGATCGGACGCACCCTTGCCGCTCCCGGCGGATTGGGTGATCGATTGGCAAAATTTCTTCCGCATCTCGCCGGCGATGCCGCCTCTTACGGCAAGGCCTCTTTCACCGCTCCTGAGTCCGGTTTTCATTGATGCGCAAACCAGCCTGACGGACAACGCGCCGCACGACTCCTTGTCGTTCCGCGATCTATGGCGCTGCTACGACCAGAAACTGCCGACCGGTCAAGACTGCGCGCGGGAAGTAGCGAAGATTCTGGGCGACAAGATCCCCATGAAGGTACTGGAGGACAGTGATCTCCTGCCGACGGACAAACTCGCAGAGCAACAGTTCGTCGAACCGTTAAGAATAGCGGTGAACCAGGTCGATTGGTTCAAGACGCACACACCGTTGACCTACTATCTCGCTCAAGAAGCGAGCAGCGAACTCGGCGACTACGGTAGGAAGTTCGGACCTGTCGGTTCCTACATCATGGCGAGGACGTTCCGCCGGGCGCTCGGGATTCCCGCCGAGGGCACTACCGAAAGCGACGAACCAGAACGTTATGACAATTCATCCCCACAAGGCGTGGCAAGCATGCCGGACTTCATAAGGTTACTCCACCTTTGGGATGGAGAGCTCATCGATCAGATCGAGGCAACAACGCCAGGGTTGACCAAAGCCTAACCGTCTAAGCAAGGGAGAAGCACATGGCAGATCTAAGTTCAGACAACGTCACGCTCGGTCTATTCGTGCGCGCCCTCGCGAAAAATCGCAAAAGGTGCGACGAGCTGGCCAAAAGCGATGATCTCGCGACACAGGAATTCGGTAATCTCTTGACCATCCCCGATGGGCACAAGATCAGGGTTCATTTGGACGAGGAAAATGTCACGCACGTCATTATTCCGCTCCAGAAGGACATAGAAGACGCAGAGAAACAGGTTACATCGACCAAACGCGGCTACCCGAGTTCGTATGTGCCAGATCCCTTGGTCGACTTCATAGCATCGGAGAATCCGATGAAGGCCCTCACCTTCCGTATTGGCGAATATACGATGCGCCGCTGCAAGGGCTGAGGCTCGGCGGATAGAGTTCGTCCACACTGGTGACGCGGTCTCGCCGGCATTCGGTCGAGGCCGCGTCACTTGATCTTCGCCAGCCCCTCCGCCAGCAGGCGGCGATCTTCCTCGAGCTTGATCGGGAAGATCTGCGCAAACCATTTTCGCAGCTCTTGGTCCGTCGGTTTTTGCGCGCCTGTCCAGCGCTTTCGCATGTCGGCATAGAATTGCCGCAACGCCGTGCGCGCTTCCGATAGCTGCCCCAGATGAGCATGCGCGACGGCAGCCCAACCTTGAATATCCGGATACATGTCCGGCGCCCGTGACACCGCGGCGATGCAGGCGTCGAAATTGCGGCCGAGCAACTCGACACTCGCGCGATAGCCCCAATAATGCATCGGCCGGAGCGGGTTCAGCTCCGCCGCCCGGTCGCACAAGGCTTTGGCTTTTTCGTGATGGCCGCAGAATGCATTCGCCAAGCCGCACACCAGCAGATTGTCCGGATTCGACGGATTGAGGTCATGCGCCATCTGGAAATGGAGTTCGCCCGGCTCGAAGCGACGCGCAAGCAGATGGCACCATCCCAGATGCATGTAATTGCGGCAATCGAGCGGATCCAGCGTCACCGCGCGTTTGGCGAGTTCATAGGCCTGCTGGCGGTCCTCTGCATCGCGCGGCCAGCCCGGAGAGACGATCCAACGTGTGTGGAGCGTCGCTGCCCAGCTGCCATAGGCGCACGCCAACTGATCGTCCAGGGAGACCGCCTTTTGGAACAGCGTTACTGCCCGCTCTTCCGCCTCCGGAGTCCAGAGCCGCGACAGCACCTCGCCTTCGAGCCAGACATCGTAGGCCTGCCGCTGTTCCGTCGATCGGCCGGCCACGCTTCTCAAGCGCGCGGCGGCGATGCTGACTTGCGTGCGGGACGCGACCCGGCAGCAGATATCGTTGAAGACCGACGGCCAGTTGTCGGAATCGGCGGGATATTGATCGGAGATAAGCACCGAGCGCGATCGGCACTCCGACAGGCGCAAATTGATGACAGTCGATCCGGCGACGTCGGAAATCGAGATCAGCAGCGCATAGTCGATCGACATGGCAGCGAGGTCCGACAAGGAGTCCCGCGCACCGCTGTCGAACACCATTGGCTCCGATCCGGATGCCACTACGGTCCATTCCTTGAAGCGGCACAATGTTGAGGTCAGCTCATGGCAGAAAGCCTGCGTCAGTTGCTCCAGGCGATCTGCCCCCGGCACCACAGACGATCGCAGCATGGCGATCGTCGGCGCACGGCCGGTAGACACTTCGGCCTGCTCGCCGCCGGCGAAAGTCGCACCGACCGGTGGGACCGGCCGATCGCCGGCATCCGGCGCAGGTCGAGGACCAGGCTTGTTCCGCTGCGATGGTCCAGGTTCAGCAGAGGTTTGCCGTGCGACGAAAGCTTCCGCCAGATCGATCAGGTCTTCCGAAGGCTCGACCTCGTATTCGCGCAGCAGGCGAGTGCGGTAGCTCTCGAAGTAAGCGACGGCGCCCGCAATGTTGCCCTCGGCGGCCAAGGACTCCATGTGAATACGGATCGCGTCCTCCTGATAGGGATCAAGACGTTCGATGGCGCGCGTGAGGTCGCTGCGGTCGCGTGCTGTCAAGACACGGATGCGCAGGAGCCCCAGCATGTCATGCACGAGTGCCTCGGCCTGCCGCTCCCGCTCCACCAGGAGCCAATTGTCGAACGCCGGATCGTCGGCCTCCGTGCCGGCCAGCAAGGTCAGGTCCGGCAGGGTCAGCAAATTGCGACATTCGCCGATCTTGCCCGCGCTCAAATGCACCTTGAGATGCGCCAGGTCGGATCGCATCCGTTCGCGGTCGACCCGGATGGTCTGCCGGTCGGCGTGAAGAAAGGAAATGCCGGTGATCTGCTCCAGGCGACGAAGCTCCGCAATGCAGTGCCGCAGCGAATCGTAGGCCTGCTCGATGCTGCTTTCGCTCCATAGCAAGCCAGCCAGCTTTTCGCGGCGTTCGCTACCGAGTTCCGAGAGCAACAGATAGCTCAACAGGCCACACGCCTTGCGCGAGCGCGGCGACACATCGCGACCTTTGTCGTCGCTGAGGCTGAACCTGCCAAGTAGGTGCGCCGTCAACATCCGCACCGCCCCCCATCCGTGCCCGACTAATAGCAATCTTGTCGGCCTTCAGCCATTGTACGTTCGGCTCACCGGCATGAGCAACGGAGCCACGAACATCGCTAACGACCGGAAACCGCATGATTCTTTTCTCATTGCACGGTGGCTCGGCTTTGCGCCTGCCGACCGATGGCCAAGCAGCCTCCCACGCCTCGAGCGCCGGCGAAGAGGAAGCCCTGCAAGAGCTGGCCCGCCTCGGTTTCGTGCGACGGGCGGATGACGGACCGGCCGGAGCGGGTTGGCGGTGGAGCAGCGATCACCCCGCCGCCGACCGCGCCTTGCTGGCATTGCTCGCGCAATTCGACCTCCATCTGGAACTCGGCATGGCGGCGGACGAAACCGTCTGGATCGCGGCCGCCATCAAGGAGGGCCCGCCCAGCGAACCCGCGGGCGACGTCTTCTCCGGAACCGGCTTCCGCCCGGACGACGCCGTTCGATCCTGCCTTGGGGAGCTTGCGGAGTTTCAGTCCTGGCTTTACCGCCCGGGCGACAGCAGCAAGAGGTGCGACCGACGCGCGCTGGGCGAATGGGCGATCGATCCTTGGGATGTTCTCGGCTTCACGCAGGAACAGCGCGACCGCCGGCTCGACTTCAACAACGTCTGGCATGGTTATGATGCGATCCCGGAGCCGATGGCGTTCGATGGCGAGATCGACTGGAGTCCGATCAAGGCTCTGGGCGACGGTTCAACGCACTGGCTGCCATCGCAGATCTGTTTCGGGCGCTATGCTACCGGCGCATGGCGCAGCGACAGCAACGGATGCGCCGCCGGCCGCACGCCCGAGCATGCAACGGCGCACGCCCTTCTGGAACTGGTCGAACGGGACGCCACGGGCATCTGGTGGTACGGGCAGATTCCGAGACCGGAGGTGCCGCAGTCGCTGCTGGAAGGCGATCCGCTCGCCGGGGCGCTGGCCAGGCGAACGGAGATGGGACAGCGGGTCTGGCTGCTCGATCTCACGCACGACCTGGAGATTCCCGTCATCGCCGCGATCCTCGCCGACAAGGACGGAAACCTGCGGTCACTTGGATTCGGATGCCATGTGAACCAGTTGCAGGCCGCCCGCTCCGCCTATCTGGAGATGTGCCAGATGGAGTTGTCGATGGGTTTTGTCCGGCGGCGTGTCGCGCAAGCCGGAGATACGGCGACGCCCGACGACCGCCGCGTGCTCGACTGGATGTCGCGGATCGACCATCTGGCGCATCTGCGGCCCGGCCAGGGGCTGATCGCCCGGCGCCCACCGAACGTATCGAATGACAAGGGGCACATCGCGGAGCTCGCCCTCGAACGTCTGCGGCGGGCGAGGCTCGAAGCCTATATCGCCGATCTGCAGCGCCCGGACATCGGCGTGTCGGCTGTCCGGGCATTCGTTCCGGGACTCTGCCATTTCAAGCCGCGCCTCGGATTCCGCCGATTGATCGAGGTGCCGCGTACGCTGCGCTGGCGCGAAGCCGGCTTCGACGCCAAGGATCTGGGCGAAGCGCCGCTGCTGATCTAGAAGCTGGGTGGCGAATTGGCCGAGACGACTTCGCACTCTTCATCGGAGACGTTGCGGAAGCGGTGCGGGGTCCGGCTGTCGAAGTAATAGGCATCGCCGGGGCCGAGCACGCGCACCTGATCGCCGACCGTGACCTCAAGGCGGCCGCGGATGATGATGCCGCCCTCCTCCGCGTCGTGGGTCAGCATCTGCGCTCCGGTGTCGGCGCCGGGGGCGTAGCGTTCGTGCAGCATCTGCATCGCCTTGCCGGAGAGATCGAGGCCGACTTGGCGATAGGAGATGGGGCCACCAGCCAGCTCCACCAGCTCGCGCGCCCCGAAATAGATCTGCGGCTTGGGCGGCGCTTCGAGGGCGAAGAATTCCGCGAGCGACAGCGGGAAGCCATCCAGCAGCTTCTTCAGCATGCCGACGGAGGGGGAAGAGCGGTTCTGCTCGATCATCGAGATGATGGCGTTGGACACGCCAGCGCGCTTCGCCAGCTCGCGCTGCGACAGATTGTGCGCCTCGCGCAGGCTCTTGAGGCGACTGCCCAGATCGAACCCGTTGCCTTCGGCCATGTTAAATCCAGCGTCCCAATGGCTTGGGCGCTTAATATAATGAACAACTGTACCCAGGATCAAGGCCGAACTGGCTTAAATTATAAACATTCCAGTCCACTTGTTCGATTTGTTGAACATTGCTATGGTGCAGCCATCTTCCACTGGCCCTGAGGACCAACCCGATGTCCGCCACAGCCAAAGCGGCCGCGCAGCCATTTGCCCCGTCCGCGTTCGACCCCTCGCCCAACAACCTCGAATCCTTCTGGATGCCGTTCACGGCGAACCGGCAATTCAAGTCCAAGCCGCGTCTATTCGTCGGCGCCGAGGGTATGCACTACACCACCATCGACAACCGCAAGGTCCTGGACGGGACCGCGGGCCTGTGGTGCTGCAACGCCGGCCATGGCCGCAAGAAGATCTCCGAAGCGGTCGCCAAGCAGATCCAGCAGATGGATTACGCGCCGGCTTTCCAGATGGGCCATCCATCGGCGTTCGAGCTGGCCTCGCGCCTGACGCACCTCGTGCCGGGCGATCTGGACCATGTGTTCTTCACCAACTCCGGCTCTGAATCGGTCGACACTGCGCTGAAGATCGCGCTCGCCTATCACCGCGTGAAGGGCCAGGGCGCCCGCACGCGCCTGATCGGGCGCGAGCGCGGCTATCACGGCGTCGGGTTCGGCGGCATCTCGGTCGGCGGCATCGTCTCCAACCGCAAGTTCTTCGGCCCGATGCTGGCCGGCGTCGATCATCTGCCGCACACCCATAACCTCGAGAAGAACGCCTTCTCCAAGGGCCAGCCGGAATGGGGGGCGCATCTGGCCGATGAGCTGGAGCGCATCGTCACGCTGCATGATGCCTCGACCATCGCGGCCGTGATCATCGAGCCGGTGGCAGGTTCCACCGGCGTGCTGATCCCGCCCAAGGGGTATCTGCAGAAGATCCGGCAGATCTGCGACAAGCATGGCATCTTGTTGATTTTCGATGAGGTCATCACCGGCTTCGGCCGCTTGGGCTCGCCGTTCGGCGCCGAGCATTTCGGCGTGCAGCCCGACATGATTACCTGCGCCAAGGGCCTCACCAACGGCGCAGTCCCGATGGGCGCGGTGTTCGCCCGCAAGCACATCTATGACGCCTTCATGGACAATGCGGCGGAGAACGCGATCGAGTTGTTCCACGGCTACACCTATTCCGCCCATCCGGTTGCGTGCGCGGCGGGCCTTGCCGTGCTCGACATCTACAAGGAGGAAGGCCTGTTCGAGAATTGCGCCAGCCTTGCCAAATACTGGGAAGACGCGGTGCACTCCTTGAAGGGCATCAAGAATGTCATCGACCTGCGCAACATGGGCCTGATCGCCGGCATCGAGCTGGAGCCGATCCCCGGCAAGCCGACCGCGCGCGCCTTCAACGCATTTCTGAAGGCTTACGACAAGGGCCTGCTGATCCGCACCACGGGCGACATCATCGCGCTGTCGCCGCCGCTGATCGTGGAAAAGAGCCATATCGACCAGATCTTCAGCATGCTCGCTGACATCCTGAAAAATCTGGACTGACATCCGCCACAAGAGCGGCTATCGAAGCGAAGAAACCAAGGTCGGCGGGGAAAACCCGCCGACCAAACTTGTTAGAGGGAGTGCTTGACATGTTGATCGGCGTGCCAAAGGAGATCAAGAACCACGAATACCGCGTGGGGCTCACCCCCTCTTCGGTGCGTGAACTGATCCACCATGGTCACAAGGCGCTGGTGGAGACCAAGGCGGGAACCGGCATCGGCTTCGACGATGCGGCCTATAAGGCGGCGGGCGCGACCATCGCCAAGAACGCGGCCGAAGTGTTCGCCAAGGCCGACATGATCGTGAAGGTGAAGGAGCCGCAGCCGAACGAATGCAAGATGCTGCGCAAGGGCCAGCTGCTCTACACCTATCTGCATCTGGCGCCCGATCCGGACCAGACCAAGGGCCTGATCAAGTCCGGCTCCACCGCCATCGCCTATGAGACCGTGACGTCGTCACGCGGCGGATTGCCGCTGCTGGCGCCGATGTCCGAAGTGGCGGGCCGCATGTCGGTGCAGGTCGGCGCGCATTACCTGGAGAAGGCCCAGGGCGGCGCAGGCATCCTCTTGGGCGGCGTGCCGGGCGTGCGGGCAGCGCATGTCGTCATCATCGGCGGCGGCATCTCCGGCACCCATGCGGTGCGCATGGCGCTCGGCATGGAGGCCATCGTCACCGTGATCGACAAGAACCTCGACCGGCTACGCGAGCTGGATGAGCTGTTCGGCTCCAGCCTCAACACCGTCTATTCGACCGTCGATGCGATCGAGCACTACACGGTCAATGCCGACCTGCTGATCGGTGCCGTGCTGGTTCCGGGCGCCGCGGCGCCCAAGCTGGTGACGCGCAAGATGATCAAGCAGATGCGCCCCGGCTCCGTGGTGGTGGATATCGCGATCGACCAGGGCGGCTGCTTCGAGACCAGCCATGCGACCACCCATGCCGATCCGGTCTATATCGTGGACGGCGTCACGCATTACTGCGTCGCCAACATGCCGGGCGCGGTCGCGCGCACTTCGACCATCGCGCTCAACAACGCCACCCTGCCCTTCGCCGTCGCCCTCGCCAACAAGGGCGCCCGCAAGGCGCTGGCAGACGATCCGCATCTCTTGAATGGCCTCAACATCCATGACGGCCAAGTGACCTACAAGGCGGTCGCCGACGCGCTGAAGCTCAAATACGTGCCGGCGCAGCAGGCGCTTGGGATGTAGGGCTAAGCAGTCAGGTTTTCCAGCGCGAGCGGCGGAGCTGGAAAGCTCCGCCGTTTTGATTCATGGCCTTCCAAAAATCGTAGTCACGTTGGAGTGAAGCAAGGTCGCATCCCAATATCGCGTTCTGAGCCATCCCGAGCGGTGTGGCACATAAAATACCGATTGGGCGCAGCGTTGCACCAATCTCGGATGTCGTCGCTGTACCAGTTAGGCATCGTTCGGACCCCGATGGTCTCGCCGGTTCCCAGCTCGACATCCTCGAACCAGTTTGACGCACCAAGACACTTCACCATCTTGTGAATTGGCGCAACCGCCTCCCGGGGCAGCTTGTTATGCAAGGGCACGTCATGCTGCTGTCATGGTCCGGGCTGCACTAAAGCGAACGGGAAATTTCCGCCCGCATCAGCCCTGCATCAGAAGGATCCACCATGACCAATTCACGGATTATCGGACCTATATCATTGCTGGCAGGCTTGGCCGCGCTTGGCGGCTGCGGCCTTACCGGCCCGGCCCATGACGAACCGATGGCCAATGCCGCCGCCGTGGTCGACATGGGTTTCACTAGCTTCGATCCGGACGTGGTGCACATCCACGCCGGCCAGACGGTGGAATGGCGCAACACGGCCTTCATCACCCATAATGTCAGCGACGACAAGTCGAAGGCGATGAAGCCCGACGACGCGTCGGTCCCGGAAGGCGCGACCCCCTTCAATTCCGGCGACCTTAAGGCGGGCGCGGTGTACACCCAGACCTTCACCGTGCCCGGGACCTACAAATATTTCTGCGGTCACCACGAAGGCGACGGGATGCTCGGGACCGTGGTCGTCGATCCGGCGCCGTAACGCTCAGCGCCGGGGGGCCAACGTTGTCTCCTCGCTACGAATGCGCCAGGCGAGCACGATCGCGTTCGCGATCGAGAAGCCGAGCGCCGGCGGCCAGGAGCCGAGGGCCAAGGGCAGCAAGCAGATCTCCAGCACGACCACGAGATAATTGGGGTGGCGGATGAAGCGGTATGGGCCCGTCCGCACCAGCGGCGCGTGGGGCACCACGATGATGCGGGCGGTCCAATAGCGGCCGAGAGTAACCAGCGTCCAGACCCGCAAGACCTGCACCAAGAGATAGCCGATCGCCGGCCACAGCTGGAACTGCGCATCGCCGATCAGCAGCAGGGCCCAGAGCGAGACCAGCCAAGCGCCGTGCAGGAAGAGGATGACGGGATAGTGTCCCCGCCCCACTTCATACGCGCCATCGGCCAGCAGCGCCCGCGTATTGCGATTGGCAATGATGAGCTCGATCAGGCGCTGAAGCGTCGCCAGCAGAAGCAGGCCGCTGGCGAGGAGCTGGTCAAGGGTCATTCGAGAAGCATAGCACGCGACCCAGTCACCCATCAGCCCTCGATGATCTGGAAGCCCGCGCTGAAGCCGGGGCCGAGGGCGGACATGAGATGCCGCCCGGCGAGGCCGCGTCGCATCATCCGCTGCAGCACGAAGAGCACCGTGACCGCCGACATGTTGCCGTATTCGCGCAGGACATCGCGCGCCTCGGCCATCGAGCCGGGGGTCAGGTCGAACGCCTCCTCCAGCGCGTCCAGCACCTTGATGCCGCCGGGATGACAGACATAGCCGGCAAGACCGCCGCAGGTGAGGCCGCAGCGCGCCAGGAACGCGTCTGCTGCGGGCCGCATCTCGTGCCGCACCAGCGTCGGTATGTCGCGCGAGAACAGGACGCCAAGCCCGTCGTCCTCTACGTCCCAGCCCATCACGCGCAGGGAATCGGGCCAGGTGTGCATGCCGGATAGCCCGAGCCGCAGGCCCGTTGAACCCGGCCGGCCGATCACAATCGCGGCCGCGCCGTCGCCGAACAGGGCCGCGCCGATGATGTTGCTCTTGGACATATCGCCGCGGCGGAAGGTAATGGAGCAGAGCTCGACCGCGAGGAACAGAACGTCCCCATCGGGCAACGTGCGCGCAAGCGCCGCAGCGTGGCTGAGACCAATGACGCCGCCGGCGCAGCCGAGCCCGAAGATCGGCAGCCGGAGAATCGTCGGCGACAGGTTCAGGCGATTGAGCAGCAGCGCATCGAGGCTGGGGGTCGCGATGCCGGTTGTGGATGCCACCACCACCGCCGTGATGTCGCTGGGCTTGCGCCCCGCTTCCGCCAATGCCCGGGCGGCCGCATCGGTCAGCAGCTCAACCGCGTTCTCGAGATAGCGCTGGTTGCGTTCGCGCCAGCCATGCGGCTGGAAATACCAATCTATCGGCATCGAAGCGTGACGCGTGGCGATCCCGGCATTGTCGAACACCGGCATCAGCCGCTCGATGTCGGAATGCCGGCTATCGAACAGCTCCGCGGCCGCTCTTGCCACATCCGCCTGATCGAGTCGAAAGCGCGGAACAGCGGTCGCCACGGACAGGATCGTCGGCGGGTCATTCTCGACCAGACGAAGCGCCGCGCTTCTCATTGCATCCGTCCTTGGAGAACGCAGCCAACCATGATCGACAAACCTCCATATGCTCGATCCTTACGCCGTCCCTTGTTACGCTCCAAGGGAAAGGGCAATGGATCACGTTATCTTGAGCAATAAGTACTATGACTAAAGGACCAACATTATGTGCGGCGAGGTGGCCGCTCGATACCGCCCCGGCGGGTATTCCTGGCAGAGCGACCCTGACGGAACCATGACGGTGCGATGAGTCGCACTGAAGGGGTTCACAGGCCCGGCGAACGAATTACAGTGTGATCTCGCACTCAAGCCCTGCTTCAGATTATTCAAATGATCATGAACGCCACCGAGGCTAACAATTCCGCAGCCGGCGCAGACGGCACACTGGATCGCGTGCCTATCCGGATCTGGCTCGGCTTTGGCGCCATGTGCCTCGGCATGTTCATGGCGATCCTCGACATCCAGGTGGTCGCGACATCGCTGCCGGACATCCGCGCCGCGCTCGATGTCGGCGCCGACCAGATGAGCTGGATCCAGACCGCCTACCTGATCGCGGAGATCATCGCGATTCCGCTGACCGGATTCCTGACGCGGGTTCTCAGCATGCGTGGGCTGTTCGTCATCGCGCTCACGATCTTCGTCGCTGCGTCGGTCGGCTGCGCAGCCAGCAACTCGCTCCCCGTGCTGATCGCCTGGCGCGTGCTCCAGGGTTTCAGCGGAGGGATCTTGATCCCGACTGTGTTCTCCGCCGTGTTCCTGCTGTTCCCGCCGCACCGCCAAGACATCGCCACCACTATCGCCGGCGCGCTGGCGGTGCTGGCGCCGACCGTCGGGCCGATCGTCGGGGGATGGATCACCGATACCTATTCCTGGCATTGGCTGTTCCTGATCAACGTGGTGCCGGGACTCGTCGCGGTCACGGCGGCGGCATGGCTGCTGTCGCGCGAGCGGAGCGATTTTCGCTTTGCGCGCAGCCTCGACCTCATGTCCCTCGTCCTGATGGCGATCGCCCTTGCCGCGCTGGAGATCCTGCTGAAGGAAGCGCCGCAGCGCGGCTGGGCCTCCGGACTTGCGATCGGACTGTTCGGCATCTGCGGCGCGAGCGGCATCGCCTTCTTCCATCGCACACTGCGCGCCGCGCGGCCTGTGGTCGATCTCAAGATCCTCATCGACCGCGATTTCGCACTCGGCTGCTGGCTCAGCTTCGTGCTCGGCTTCGGGCTGTACGGTTCGGTCTATCTGATGCCGGTCTTCCTGGGAATGGTTCGCCTCCACAGCGCGTTCGAGATCGGCCAGGTCATGCTGGTGACCGGTGTCGCGCAGCTCCTGACCGCGCCGATCGCAGTGCAGGTGGAGCGGCGCTGCGATCCGAAACTGCTGTCGGCGTTCGGCTTCGCCCTGTTCGGCATCGGCCTCGCCCTCAGCTATTTCCAGACTTGGGAGACCGATTTCGACCAGATGCTCTGGCCACAGGTCATTCGCGGCGTCGCCATCATGTTCTGCCTGCTGCCGCCGACGCGCCTGGCGCTCGGCCATCTGGCGGCGGAGCGCGTGCCGAACGCCAGCGGCCTGTTCAACCTGATGCGCAATCTGGGCGGCGCCATTGGGATCGCGTTGATCGACACCGTGCTCTGGGTACGCGCACCGGTCCATGTCGATCGCATCGTTCAGAAGCTGCTGGCCGGAGACCGTGCGACAGCGATTTTCGTCGGCCTGCCGACCGATCGCTTCACCGGCAAGCCGCTGGGACCGGTCGATGCGGACATCCAGGAGCTCGCGCGCCCGCTGGTGGAGCGCGCAGGCCTCGTCTCTTCCATCAACGAAGCCTGGGCGATGATGGCGATCGCCATGCTGCTGGCGCTGATGGCGATCTTGATCTCGATCGGTCGCAGGGCGCGCTTAGACGACAGCCGAAGCGCCGATCGTCAGAGATAGTGACAAAACGCCGCGGTGGCGGACATACGCTCGTTACGCAGCGGCATTATGCTTGGACGGTCGACGTGATCGACATCTGCGCCGACGCCCTGGCGCCAGCAGGCACAGGAAGAGCTGTCGATGTCGCCTCAAGGAGATGATCATGAAGACGCTGATCATTGCCGCCGCTGTCATTTTGCTCGGCGCCCCGGTGGCGCTAGCCGCTAGTACGAGTTCCAGGCCGTCGAACGCGAAGGCGGGAAGCCACACAGTCGTCGACACCAGCCTGACGAGCCAGTGCACGATGCTCAGCAAGCAGTTCGACCAGGCCAAAGCCGTGCACAAGACGGACAAGAGCTACGAGGATGCCCTTGCCCTCGGCACCGAGGGCAAGACCCTGTGCAGCACCGGCAACAAGCAAGCCGCCGGGGTCGAGTACCTCCATTCCGCGATCAGGCTGATCGGGATCAAGGCGACGATCTGACGTAGCCTAGCCCCGGTGCCAGCGTGCATCGCGGCCGCAGGTCAACCGCGGCATCGCGATCACGTTCCGCCTTGCTGCCGCCGACGGGCATTACCCTCGGCCATCTGGCACCGGAGCGCGTGCCGAATGCGAGCGACCTGTCGATCTGATGCGTGATCTGGGCGGCGCCATCGACGCCGTGATCGTTGATATCGTATCTGGATGCGCTCGCCGCGGCCTTGTCTCGCCCATCAACGAGGCGTGGGCGATGATGGCGATCGCTCGCAAGCGACGCACTTAAACCTTACGCGTCACCCTGCTGTCAGACACGTTCTGTTGCAAAATGCACGTCCGGCTACATTGTTCTGTTACGAACGAATGCAATCTTCCACAGTGCCGACGCGCTTCGACATCCACGCCGACTCTGACCGCAAAGCGGCAGATACATTTCCTCGATGTCCCTTTTTGGAGAGCACTCAAATGAAGAAGATTCTGATGGCCGCGGCCGTTGTGCTGGTATCCGGCACCTCGCTTGCCTTTGCCGCCACGAGCGGAAACATGACCAACACCGATCCGGGCAGCCGGCACTGCAGCACTCCTAACCAGCATTACTCGCTCTGCCGGCAGGACACCCATAAGAACGGCGGCGCAGAGTCTCACGGCGGCTTCCACAAATAGAGCAGCTCAGCATCAGCGTCGGCACGGCGCTGTTATGACGCGATCCACATGTCGCATAGTCCCGTTGCGCCCCTCTCGCCCCGTGCGCGGAGGGGCGCAGCGCATTCAGGGCGATGTGCCGCGCGACAGGCGGACGCAGAACGCGCGGGCACAATCGTGGTGCTGACACGTTCCGTTGCAAATTGCCCAGCCGGCGATCTTGATCTGTTACGAACGAATCCAATCTTCCACAGTGCCGACGCGCTTCGACATCCACGCCGACTCTGACCGCAAGACGGCAGACATATTTCCTCGATGTCTTTATATTTTGGAGATCGCTCAAATGAAGAAGATTCTGATGGCCACAGCCATTGTTCTGGTATCCGGCTCTCCGCTCGCGTTTGCGGCCACGAGCGGCAACATGAGCCCGTCCGCTCTGACCACCCAGCACTGCAGCTATCTCGATCAGAAGTTCTCGCAGGAGAATTTCAAGTCCGAGTCCGCGCGCCAGGTGGCGGAATCGAAGGCCGAATCGCTCTGCCGGCAGGACCGTCACAAGAATGGCGGCGCGGAGGCTCGGGGCGGCGGCTTCGGCAAGGGCGGCGGCGCGTCGGCGCGGCGCTAGCGCGACCATCGATCCGCAATGTCGCGTAGCCCTGTTGCGCCCCTCCGGTCCAATGCGCGGAGGGGCGCAGCGCATGCCCGATACTTGGAGACCGCTAGCATGAACAAAACTCTGATGGCCGCTGTCGTCGTGCTGGTGTCCGGCACTCCGCTCGCCTTTGCCGCGACCGGAGCGACGACAGGCACCGCCCTCGCCACCCGGCACTGCAGCTATCTCGACCAGCAGGGCAGGTTCCAGCCGGAATCCGCCAAGCCGGTCGCGGAAGAGAAAATCAACTCGCTCTGCCAGCAGGATCGGCACAAGCAGAGCAACACGCGGCACAACGGCGGCGGCTCGTCGAAAAAAGGGTGACGCACGGGGCGGACTCTCCACACCGAACGCGAGTCGGGCTCGACGGCACTCCTCGTCACACGACGTTACAAATTGACGCAGGCCAGGACATACCGGCGTTACGCGGCGGCGCGAAGGTTCCTCGGCCGACGCGATGGACATCCACGCCGACACCTTCGACCTTGCCGCCAGGAGGCGATGAGAGAAGGCCTAACCGATGTCGACTCCGAAGGAGACACCCATGAAGAAGCTGATCATCGCCACCACCGCTGCCCTTCTACTTGGCGCCCCGCTTGCGCTGGCCGCCAACCCGACCAACAACAACGCGCCCTCGAACACCCAGACGACAGTCAAGCAGCACGTCGCCGCCACCAATCTGTCAGGGCAGTGCACGACGCTCGGTTCGCAGTTCGACAAGGCCGAGGCGAAGCACAAGACCGACAAGAACTTCAAGGAAGCGATGACCCTGCGCAGCGAAGGCCAGAGCCTGTGCTCATCGCACAAGGAAGCGGACGGCATCAAGAAGATCGAATCCGCGCTCACCATGATCGGCGTCAAGCCGAAGGTGAAGAGCTGAGGATTGGTCTCGTCCGGTCGAGTTTGAACCGGGCTCTCTTCTCGCCCCTCCCCGCGCTGGGGGAGGGGCGATTTCCAAGATAATCGCCCAAGCCGTGCGCGCGGCGGTGCCGCGTCGCATCACAGCCCTTGCCGCCCGCTTCCGGCTTCCGCTAAATGGCGGCCCATGTCGCTGCTCGCCTCAGAACGTCTGGTCGACACCGCCCGGCGCGTCATTCCGACGATCGCCGCGATCGTGCTGTGCGCGCTGGCGGCGTGGAGCCTCTATCGCGTCGCCCAACTGGTTTCGCTGGATGACATCCGCAAGGCGCTGGCGGAAGTGCCGCTTTCGGCCATCCTGACCGCGCTGGGCGCCACGATCGGCAGTTTTGCGGCCTTCATCCTGCAGGATTACCTGGCGCTGAAGCGGGCGTCGCGCGCCCTCAGCCTGCCGCGTGCAGCCGCCGGCTCCTTCATCGCGCAATCGATCGCGCACGTGACCGGCTTCGCGATCCTGGTGGGAGGCGCGCTCCGGGCGCGCTACTTCCTGACCTGCGGCCTTGCCTTGACCTCGATATTGAGCGTCCAGGCCTCGTTCAGCGTCAGCTTCGGCCTGGCGGATTCGCTGCTGACGGGGCTGGCGACGCTGGTGCGGCCCGGCCTTGCCAGCGAGGCGACGCACCTGTCGATCGGATGGCTGCGGTTCGCGGCCTGCGTGCTGATCCTGGGTGCCTTCGGCGTGTTCGCGCTGGCGACCTTCCTGCGCCGGCACCGCCTCGCCCTGCGCTATAACCTTGCAGTCGCGCCCGCGCGCACGCTCGCTTTGCAGATCCTGTGCTCGGTGACCGACATCCTGTTCGTCGCCGCGACCTTGTACCTGCTGCTGCCGGACAGCCTCGGCATCGGCTATGTGCAGATCCTCGCCTGTTATCTGATTGCCGTGACGCTGGGATTGTGGAGCCATGTCCCTGCCGGGCTCGGCGTGTTCGAGGCAACCATCCTGACGCTGATCCGCGCGCCGCATGACCAGATCGCGCACGTGGTCGCCGCCCTGCTTGCGTTCCGCGCGATCTATCACCTGCTGCCGTTCGCGCTGGGCTGCGCACTGCTGGCCGTGGTCGAGCTTAGCCGGCGCCTGACCCGCGGCGACGCCGGATGAGACTGCGGCTGGGATCGGGACCTATCTGGTCGGCACCGTCGCCGAGCATCGCGGTCTGCAATTGCCGATGCTGGTCGCAGCGGCGGCATGCTGCTGGCGTGGGGCTGGGCCTGTGCGCGGCGCCATGTGATCCAGGCCAGCTTCCTGAATTCGAAGCTACTTGGTCACTTCATCTTCAACTGTCTCCACGCCCGTCTGCACGCCCTCGCCGATCTTCTGGATGTCCTTTCCAGCGCCTTTCAGCGTATTGCAGCCGGAGACCATAGGGAGCACAGCAACCAGACCGACAAGAAGTAGCCAACGTCCCATCAGACTCGAAACACGCATAGGTTGAACCTCGATCCGTCGGTTAAAATCCAGTGACAACAATACCCACTTAGCCCGCCTTGGGCAATCTGACCACGGCCCTGAGACCGCCTTCCTCGCGATTGGAGAGCATGATGCTGCCGCCATGGGCCAGCACGACGCTGCGCGCGATTGCAAGCCCAAGGCCGGCGCCGCCGGAATCGCGGTTGCGCGATTCCTCGAGCCGGACGAAGGGGCGGAAGACATCCTTGAGTCGCCCCTCCGGAATCCCGGGGCCGGTGTCGTCGATCGTGACCTCGACGGTGTCGGGCAGTTCGCGGATCGCGATCTCCGCGCTGTTGCCGTAGCGCACCGCGTTCTCCACCAGATTGTTGAAGCAGCGCCGCAGCGCCACCGGCCGCGCACTCATCAGGCCGCGCCCACCTTCCCCCGGCATCAGCCGCGCGGGCGGATGATCTTCTGCAATCTCCTCCAATAGGGCGCGCAGGTCGACCGGCGTGGTCGGCTCGGCATCGCTGTCCTCGCGCGCGAAGATCAGGGTCGAGCGGATGATCGCCTCCATTTGGTCGAGGTCGGACAGCATCTTCTGCTGTTCCTCCGGATCCTCGACGAACTCGGCGCGCAGGCGCAGGCGCGTGATCGGCGTGCGCAGATCATGCGAGATCGCAGCAATCATCTGGGTGCGGTCCTCGATCATGCGCCGGATCCGATGCTGCATGCGGTTGAAGGCGCGCGCAGCACGGCGCACTTCGTTGAGGCCGGTCTCCGGCACGTCGCCCGGGCGGGCGCCGCGGCCCAGCTCCTCCGCCGCGGTCGCAAGACTCTCGATCGGCCGGGTGATGAGGCGCCCCGCCCCGACACCCAGCACGACCACCGCGACGAGACCGGCGGCCAGCGCCAAGAGCTGCGACCAGGAGGAGAACGGCAGGCCCTTGACCGAGGCGAAGCTGAAATTGAGCCAGGTCCCGTCCATCAATTGCAGGGCGACGGTGAAGGTCTGCCCCTGGTCCTGCAGCGAGAGGATCTGATCGCTTTTCTTGCGCTCATCGCTCCAGAAGCTAGGTAGCCACGACCACATCGGATGCGCCTTGTCGTCGGGGCCGATGCCGTAATCCACGCGCAGCTCGCGCCAGCGCATGTCGAGCAGGCGCGCAGCGATCACGTCGCGCAGGCGCTCGGTACGGCCGTCCGGCGGCGCGGTATTCTCGATCATGCTGGCGGGGGTCGCCGCGATGAACAAGGACGAGCCGCTGATGGATTCGGCGATCACCGGGCGCAGCGGCGGCGCGGAATGATCGAGGAAGCGCGCGGCGGCGGCGATGCGCTCGGCGGCGCGCAGATCCTCGAGCACCGCGACGGCTTCGTCGCGATTAAATGTGTGGAACGCCGACACCGAGATGAGCGACAACGAGATGCCGGCGACCAGCACCAGCGCAAACCAGCTCAGCATGGAATGCGGCACCAGGCGACGCAGCATGCGCGTCAGCCTTTCGCGGCAGGCTTGGCGAGTTGGGATCTGGTGCCGTCGGAGCGGACGACCGCTGCGGTGAACATGTAGCCGCCGCCGCGCACGGTCGCGATCAACGCGCCGTTGCCCGGCGCGGCAGTCTCGAGCTTACGGCGCAGGCGGCCGATCTGGACGTCGATCGAACGATCGAACAAGGAGGCGGCGCGGCCCTTGGTGAGGTCGAGCAGGCGATCGCGGCTCAAGACCCGCTGCGGCCGCTCGACCAGCGCCAGCAGGAGATCGAACTCGCCGCCGGTCAGCTCGACCGGCCGGCTGCTCGGGTCCAGCACCTGCCGGCGTCCCGGCTGGATCGTCCAGCCGTCGAACGCGAATGACAGCTCGGCATCGGCTTCCGCCGCGGTCGCGGTGGGCATGCGCTCCTCCGCCCGGCGCAGGATGGCGCGGATGCGCGCCAGCAGCTCGCGCGGGTTGAAGGGCTTGGGCAGGTAGTCGTCGGCCCCCATTTCCAGCCCGATGATGCGGTCGGTGTCTTCGGCGACCGCGGTCAGCATCAGGATCGGAATGGTGGTGGTGGCGCGCAACTGCCCGCACAGGGTCAGGCCCGAATCCCCGGGGAGCATGAGGTCGAGCACGATCAGGTCGATCTTGGCCTCTTCCAGCACCCGGCGCATTTCTCGCCCGTCGGCGGCGACGCTGACCCGAAGGCCGTTCTTGGCGAGGAATTTGGACAGCAGGGAACGGATCTCCTTGTCGTCGTCGACCACCAGGATGTGGAAGGAGCGATCCATTCAGGCTGCCCGGAACATTGTCTTGCCTCTTTTCATGACCCGTACCTGACCTGACGACCGTAACAGCGGCCATGGCCGCATCGTAACGGATTGTAACAGCGCGTCATCCTGTCGCAATCCGTTACCAAACAGGGCTTTCCGTGACACCGCCATGTTACCCGGAGCGCCCAATTTGACCTCAAGTCACGCTGCACCACGGCAGCGCACATTTGGAGGTCACAGCATGAATTCCCTGTCATCTTATATCGGGTCCGGTCGTGCCCGAGCAGTCGGCGGAGTCGCCGTTGCAACCATATTGGGCCTGGCGGTCGCCGCGCCAAGCTATGCCGGCCCGCCGCCGGAGAGTTTCGCCGACCTGGCCGCCAAGGTCTCGCCGGCTGTCGTCAACGTCTCCTCGACCCATGTGATGGCTGAGCAGGATGCCGAGGGCCCGGGTGAGATGCCGGATTTCCCCAAGGGCTCGCCGTTCGAGCAGCTCTTCAAGCAGTTCCAGGAGCAGCAGCGCGAGCAGCAGCAGCATCCGCGCAAGGTCACTTCGCTCGGCTCGGGCTTCATCATCGACGCTAACGGCTACATCGTCACCAATAACCACGTGGTCGACGACGCCAAGGACGTCGAGGTGACGCTGACCGACGGCACCGAATATCCGGCCAAGGTCATCGGCACCGATTCCAAGACCGACCTGGCGTTGTTGAAGGTCGAAGCCAAGACCCCGCTGCCTTATGTCTCGTTCGGCGATTCCGACAAGATGCGGATCGGCGATTGGGTCATGGCGGTCGGCAATCCGTTCGGTCTCGGCGGATCGGTCACGGCCGGCATCGTCTCGGCCCGCGGCCGCGACATCCACGAAGGGCCGTATGACGATTTCCTGCAGATCGATGCATCCATCAACCAGGGCAATTCCGGCGGCCCGACCTTTTCCACCGACGGCACCGTGATCGGCATCAATACGGCGATCGTCTCGCCGAGCGGCGGTTCGGTCGGCATCGGCTTCGCGATCCCGTCTAACCTTGCCAAGCCAATCATCGCCGAGCTCAAGCAGCAGGGCCATATCGACCGTGGCTGGCTGGGCGTGTCGATCCAGGAATTGACGCCCGACCTGACGCAGGGCATGGGTCTCGCCTCGGACAAGGGTGCCCTGGTCGCCGCCGTCCAGGACGGTAGCCCAGCTGCCGAGGCCGGCATCAAGACCGGCGACGTGGTGCTGGGCTTCGGCGATCACGTTATCGCCTCGCCCAAGGACCTCTCCCGCGTAGTCGCGGAAACCACCAGCGGCACCAGCGTGCCGGTGAAGATCTGGCGCGGTGGGTCCGAGCAGACGGTCAACGTCAAGATCGCCCAGTTGAAGGACGAGGTTGCCAGCGCTGAAAGCGACGGCAAGGGCTCGAACAGCGAACCCACCGCCACCGACACGGTGCAGCAGCTTGGCGCGACCCTGGCGCCGGTGACCGAGGCAACCCGCCAGCAGTTCGGCCTGGCCGACGATGCCCAGGGCGTGGTGATCGCCGATCTGGAGCAGGACAGCGTGTTGGCCGACCAGGGCGTGCGTCCGGGCGATGTGATCGAGCGCATCAACGACCACAAGGTTGCGAACCCCGGCGATGTCGCCAAGGCGTTGCACGAAGCACGGGCCGACAAGCGCTCGGTCGCGGTGATGCTGATCGCTCGCGATGGCAACGATCACTTCGTCGCGGTGCAGATCGGCCAGTCATAAGGAGATCTGGCTCAATAGTTCCCTAGGGATCTCGAGTGCGCCCCCCGACAAACTCGAGATCAACAGGCGGCCCTCATCCCCTCAGCTATCCCGGCTGAGTGCGGCCGCCGAAGTCCGGCGCGGTCTTCTCCCCAAACTGTCCCGGGAGACCGCGCCGGTCCTTTTTTGGACGCGCGCTGAAAGGCGCGCGTCTTTTTTTCAGAATGCGCTGCGGCGCGAAGGACGCTAGCTTTGCGCGCGAGTCGACCTGCCGCCGAGTCGCAAGGTGGGGACAATCAGAGACCGGCGGGCGAAACTGAAATCGGGGAATGCGCGTGTCTCAGCCGCTCCGGCCGGAGTTCGAGGCCATTCGGGGCCGTTGGCAAGAGCTGTGCCGCAACGGCAAGCTGCCGGCGAGCGCGGACTTCCCGCCCGAAAGCCTCACGCCCTGGATGGGCCATATCCAGATCGTCGAGCTGGTGCGCGCGGACAACACGAACCGGTATCGCGTGCGGCTGGTCGGAACCCGCATCGTCTATTACGAGGGGCGCGACAATACCGGACTGTTCCTCGACGACGTCATTCCCATGGAACAGCGCGCTGAGATCCTGGAACCGTATGCCCGCTGCGCGGAAACCCGGGCGCCGGTCCATAGCGCATTCTATAGCTGCTCCGAAGACGCGATCTCCTCGCAGCTCGAGCGCCTGATCCTGCCGCTCGCGGCGGACGGTGCGACCATCGACCAGGTCCTGGTCGCGATCTATCGCATGGGAACCTGAAGAACACGCCGGCTCGGGACGATTGTCCGCTCGGCATGCCCTTGCTAGGGTGAATGGTCCTGCCACGGTGGAGAGCTTCTCATGATCTCGGCGCGGTTGATGCGGATGTTCCCCCATGCGAGCGGCGACGGGCTGGAGGACTGGGGAGATATTCCGGCCGCGGGCCTGGTATCCGGGTCGCCGAAGCAGCGTGGGCGCTATTACTTCAACGCACCGGACATCGGCCTCAGTGCCGGCGTGTGGGACTGCACCGCCTTTGAGGGCAAGAGAGCCCCCTATTCCGTCGATGAGTTCATGATGCTGCTGGAGGGCTCGGTCACGGTGACGGAGGCCAACGGCCGCGTAACGCGCGTCCATGCCGGTGAAAGCCTCCTCATCCCACGCGGGCTTGATTGCGCCTGGAAGCAGGACGGCTATGTCCGCAAGATCTTCGTGATCTACGAGAACCCGGCGGCGCCGGTCCCGCCCAAGCCGGCAGCAGACCATGTCATCAAGCTGGACTTCAAGGTCGCCTTGTCGCCGTGCGACGGCCCGGACCCTGCGCTGCTGAGCGGGCCGGAGCCGCGCTGCGCCGAGAATGTTGCCTATAAAGATGCCAGCGGCCAGCTCACGGTGGGCCTGTGGTCCGCGACGCCGTACGACCGCAAGGCGACGCCGTTCGGTCGCTACGAGCTGATGCATTTCCTGGAGGGCCAGGTCGACCTGCATGATGGCGGGACCAGCGGCCAGGCTTTCCGGGCGGGCGAGACCATCTTCGTCCCCAAGGGCGTGCCGCTCGGCTGGCGCAACACGAGCGACGTGAAGAAGATCTTCGTCATCCTGATGCCGAACCAATGAGAGTAACGTGGCCGACCCCAACACCTGCGACCTGCTGATCCAGCGCGCTTCGCTCTACGACGGCTCGGGTACGCCGCCGATCGTCGGCGACCTCGCAGTGACGGGCGACAAGATCGCAGTGATCGGCGACCTCAGGAGCTGGCACGCGCGCGAGACCATCGATGCCCACGGCCTCGCGCTGGCGCCCGGATTCATCGACGTCCACACCCATGACGACCGCGCGCTGCTGATCGGCGACATGGGGAACAAGACCAGCCAGGGCGTCACCAGTGTGGTGGTCGGCAATTGCGGCGTGTCGCTGGCGCCGCTGACCCTGCGCGCTGCGCCGCCCCCGCCGCTGGACCTGATCGGCGCGCAGGCGGATTTCAAATATCCAAGCTTCGCAGACTATATGGCAGCACTCGACCGGCAGCCACCCGCCGTCAATGCCGCCTGCCTGGTCGGCCATTCGACCTTGCGGGTCGGCGTGATGGACCGGTTGGACCGGCCAGCGACAGCCGACGAAATCGCAAGCATGCGCGCCAAGCTGCAGGAGGCGCTGGATGCCGGCGCCATCGGCCTTTCCACCGGCCTCGATTACCAACCGGCGGAAAAGGCGCCGACCGCAGAGGTGCAGGCACTGGCGGAACTGTTGAAGCCGGCGGGCGCGATCCACACCACCCACATGCGCAACGAAGGCGACCATGTGATCGAGGCGATGGACGAGGCGTTCGCGATCGGGCGGTCGGCAGACGTGCCGGTGGTGATCTCGCACTTCAAGGTGCATGGCAAGGCCAATTTCGGGCGCTCGGCGGAGACGCTCGCTAAGTTCGATGCGCAGCGGACGCGCCAGCCGCTGGCCTTGGATGCCTATCCCTATTCGGCTTCTTCCACCGTGCTGAAATCCCAGGAGATCGGTGAGGCGCCGAAGGTGATGGTGACGTGGTCGGTCCCGCATCCGGAGGCAACCGGGCGCATGCTCGATGCGATCGCAGCCGAATGGGGCTGTTCGCTGGCGGATGCAGCGAAGAAGCTGCAGCCGGCGGGCGCGGTCTATTTTGCGATGGATGAGGCGGACGTGCGGCGCATCCTCAGCTATCCACACACCATGATCGGATCGGACGGGCTGCCGCACGATGCACACCCGCATCCGCGCCTTTGGGGCAGCTTTCCGCGGGTGCTCGGGCACTATGCGCGCGAACTCGGCCTGTTTGCGATGGAGGAAGCGGTTCGCCGCATGACATCGCTGCCGGCGGAACGCTTCGGCCTAACGGCGCGCGGCCGCCTGAAGCAGAATTACGCCGCCGACCTGGTGCTGTTCGACCCGAACAGCGTGAAGGATCGCGCCACCTTCGAGGATCCGAAACAGGTCTCAGCGGGCATCGTCGCGGTGTGGGTGAATGGAAAAACCGTGTGGCGCGACGGCAGAGCGACAAGCGCGCGACCGGGCCGCGCGTTGCGCCGGCAGCAGATGCAGATTGCACTTTCCTAAAATTCGATTGATTTGCTGCATCGCTTTTGAAGCGAAATTTTCGATAGAGCAATGTCATACATCAGCCTGTGTCGCACGGGCTGACGCATCCGGACGTTAACTACGAAAAGTTAGATTCGATTAAGAAATTGGCGCCACGGTGAGGTGGTCGGGACGTGCTGTGCAAACAGCTCTTCTCCTTTGAATTTGCTGGCGAAACTGACTAGCGAGACCACCATGGCGATCTCACGGACTCCTTCGCATCGTGCAACCGATCATGGATTTGTGCGGCGTTGGCTCGGCCCAGTGTTGCTGGCCGTGGCGGTGACAGCGACCGGTGCGCACCATAGCGCCGCGCGGGCCGACGACAGCCTCCTGACCTGGATCGTCAAGTCGATCTCCGAGAAAGAGGATAGCGGCGTCGTTCAGGCATCGGCGATGCAAATGCCCCAGGAAGGCAGCGCGCTCGTGACCGGGCAGCGGATCTCCACCGGCGGGCAGCACATGGTCCTGGTCAACGGCCGCGACCTGGTGAAGGTCAGCCCCAACACCACCATCACCATTGGCGACAATGATCCGACAACGGCAGACGCCAATGTGGACGTCATCAGCGGCAACATCCACGTCGAAGTCGGCAAGCGTGCGCCCGGCCAGACCTTTTCCATCGGCGCGCCTCTCCTGGTGGCGACCGTCAAAGGCACCAAGTTCGACGTGACCACCTCGAACGAGGGTTCCGTCGTCTCCGTGTCCGAGGGTACCGTCGCCGTGTCAGCGACAGCAACCGGCAAGAGCGTCGACGTCACTGTCGGCAATAGCGGGACCGTCTCGCGTAGCAATCCTGGCGCACCGAGGCTCGCGCCGACACCGGCCGGCGGCTCAGGCGGCCTGACCGGCTCCGATGACGATGTCGAGAGCGCAAGCGCAACCGGCAACGGCGGTAACTCCGGCAACTCGAATTCCGGCGGTTCGGGCGCGAGTGGTTCATCCGGCAGCGGCTCAAATTCCGGCGGGTCCAGTGGTGGGTCAGGTTCCGGTAGCTCGGGCAGCGGCGGTAGCTCGGGCGGTGGCGGTGTCGCTGGCGCGGTCGGTGGCGCCGTCGGCGGCGCGACTGGTGCCGTGGGCGGCGCGGTCGGCGGTGCCGCTGGCGCCGTTGGTGGTGCGGTCGGCGGCGCGACCGGTGCAATCGGCGGTGGGATCGGTGGCCCCGTGGGCGGTGCGGTTTCCGGCGTTGGTGGTGCGGTCGGTGGCGCCGTGAGCGGTGTCGGCGGCGCGGTCGGTGGCGCCGTGGGTGGCGTCGGCGGTGCCCTGGGTGTTGCCATCGGCGGCCTTGGCGGTGGCCTTGGCGGCGCGCTCGGCGGCGGCAAGTAGGATATTTCCAGTGCCAGTCATCCGCGCCGCACGTTCGCTTCAGCGATACGGCCCTCAGTTCCTGCGCTGGCTGGTTGGATTTGCCGTGTGCATGGGCATCGCGGCGCTCTATCTGTCCGACTCGTTCGCCTTCATCGAGCGCCCGCTGGCCAGCGCTCGCTTCCAGCTCCTGAAATCCGAGCCGTCCGGCGACATCGTCGTCGTTGCGATCGACCCGAAAAGCCTGCAGGACACGCGAATGTCGGTCTGGCCGTGGCCGCGCTCCTGGCACGGCAACTTGATCGACAAGCTGCGCGCGGCGGGTGCGCGCCAGATCGCCATGGATGTCGATTTCAGCGCCAGATCCAGCGAGGCGGAGGATGCCGTGCTGTCAGCGGCGCTGGAACGGGCCGGCGGCACCGTCATCCTGCCGGTGTTCGAGCAGTCGGCCGATGCCGGAAACGGTGTGCCGGCGACCAAGCCGCTGCCGCAGTTCATGCGTCACACGCGGATCGCCTCCGCGAACATGCGTCCGGACGGCGATGGAATCGTGCGACGGCTGGCACGGGTGGAATCATGGCGCGGCGCGCTGGTCCCGACCATGGCCTTGGCCGCCGCGGGATTGCAGCCGACCGAGATGGACCGCTATTACGTCGACTTCGGCATCCGGGCCGACCGCATCACGGTCGTCTCCTATGCCGAGGTGCTGAACGACGAGGTCGATTCCACGATCTTCGCTGGCAAGACCGTACTGATCGGGGCGACGGCGCTGGAGCTTGGCGATACGGTCGCAACGCCTGTCGGCGGTGTCATGTCCGGCGTGATGGTCCAGGCACTGGCGGCCGAATCGCTGCTGCAGCAGCGCGACCTGCACAAGGTCTCGCGCTGGCTGATTCTGGGCGTGGCCTGCATGCTGTTCTTCGTGCTCGAGGCGATCTGTCGCGATCGCGGATGGTGGCATGGTGTGGCGGCGGGCGGTGGTGCGCTGATCGCGATCATCGGACTGCCGCTGGTGGTGCAGCTCAACCTGCCGCTGATGGTGGAAACCGCGCCGTGGCTGGCGGCGGTGGTGGCGGCGTTCATGGTTGCGCTGCTGGCGCGGTTGCACGACCTCGACCTCAGGCTGATCGGCCAGGCGATCCTGCTGCGCCGGACCGACGCGCTGATGCGGCAGGTGGTGGAGACCAGCTATGACGGGCTGCTGATCATCGATGAGCACGGCAAGGTGCGGTCGGCCAATCCCGCCGCGGAGCGCATGCTGGGCCAGCGCGGCCATGAGATCGTCGGCGCGCACTTCTTCGACGTGATCGCAACGCCGAGCCATCAACCGCCGATCCACAGCCTGTCGCGCATGGTCTATGCAGACCGGCCGAGCCAGGTCGAGCTGACCAGGCCGGATGGCTCGACACTGATCGCCGACGTCGCGCTGACCCGCCTGCCTGACCAGCCGAACGCCGCCTTTGTCGCGCTGCTGCACGACGTGACCGACATGAAGATGCGCGAGGCGGAGCTGCGCGCGGCGCGCGACCAGGCCGAAGCCGCGAGCAACAGCAAGAGCCAGTTCCTCGCCAACATGAGCCACGAGCTGCGCACGCCGCTGAACGCCGTCATCGGCTTCTCGGAGATCATGAAGACGGAGCTGCTGGGACCGATCGGGACCGAAACCTATCGCGGCTACAGCCACAGCATCCACGACAGCGCCAAGCATCTGCTCGGCATCATCAACGACATCCTCGACATCTCGTCGATCGAATCCGGCTCGCCGCGGCTCTACGAGGGAATCCACGTACCGGAGCAGATCTGCCAGTCGGTGGTCGCGCTGGTCGCCGGCCGCGCGGACGTGGCCCAGGTCAAGCTCGCCATCAACGTCGATCCGGACACCGACCTGCTGTACGCCGACGGACGCATGATGAAGCAGATGCTCATCAACCTGGTCGGCAACGCGATCAAGTTCAGCTCCAAGGGCGACCTCGTCGAGATCAGGGTCACGGCGGCCGGGCCGGAACTTCACAGCGGCGTCATCTTCGCGGTCGCGGACCAGGGCATCGGCATCGCCAAGGACGACATCCCGCGCATCCTGAAGCCGTTCGAGCAGGTCGAGACCGCGTTCGCCCGCAATTTCGAGGGCGTCGGGCTGGGCCTACCGCTGGTGAATTCGATGGCGCGGCTGCACGGCGCTCAGCTCACCATCGAGAGCGAGCTGAATGTCGGCACCACCGTCTCGATCCTGTTCCCCGCGCCCCGCACCCGGCCGCGCACGGCGCAGGTCATCGATGTCGCGGAGGTCTCCGGCAATGGCGCCGAGGTGCGGATCCGTGCGGCAGAGTAGCCCAGCAAGTGAGGTATCATGCCTGACTTACCCTTGAGTGGTTCGCGTCGGAGACGGTTGACCGGCGGCGCAGCCAGTGACCCGTCCCAAGAAGGGCGGGGGAGCCTTGTACCGACGGCAATCGCTCTTGTTCTTGTCATCGTGCTCGCGGCATGCCTGATCGCGCCAAACCAGGTCGATCGCGCATTGGATCGGACGGCCTCTGCGGTCGCGGACAAGAATGCGATGACGGCCCAGGCCTGGAGATCTGTCGCATCCACCTTCGCGATCGAGGATTCCGAGTCGGAGCAGATCGCCAGCGGCTCTCCCCTCTCCAACGCCACCGTGCTGAAGCCGAACGAAAGTATCACCACCGGCTATGCGCGCCGCACCGTGCTGACGCGCGGACACGACATCCTCGAGTTGGAGCCGCAGACGACCATCGCCGCCGGCCAAAAGGGGCCGGAGAATTCGACAACGACTATCCGGCTCCTTGATGGGACCATCCATGTGAAGGCCGCCAAGCGGACGGACGGCGGAACACTTTCCATCGAGACACAGTCACTGGTCGCCACCGTCAAAGGTACAAAGTTTGACGTCACCACGACGGCAAACGGCGCCGCGGTCTCCGTGACCGAGGGAATAGTGTCGGTCAGACTGACCGGTTCAAGCGACGCCGTCGACGTAACGCGAGGCCGTACGGCTGTAGTCTCCGCGGCCGACGGAGCAACACTGAGGGTCGTCTCAACGCTCGGCGGTGGTGCCCTGGCCGCAATCGAAGCCGTCAGCGCCGGGGCCGTCTCCAACAGCAACCATCATCGGAGATAGGGGCGGGCAGAGCTACTCCAGCCCCATCAGGTCGCCATCGGTGGGATCGAGATAGAGCGTCTTCTTGGCGCCGGTCTGGTCGGTCGCCTGGACGACGTAGCAATTGCCATCGTTCGCCTTGATCGCGCCGATGCTCGCGAAGCCGTGCTGTTGCAACATCTTCTTGATCTCCGCCGGCGGGAGCCAGGTCGATTTGTCGGCGCTGGTGCATTGCAGGCCGGCCGCATCGGCGACCGGTGCAATCGCCAAGCCGCCGAGCATGAAAAGCCACAGTGCCTTTGATCGCATGTACCGCTCCTAGCGCGGAAAGATCAGGGAGAAGGTGGCACCGCCCGCTTCATCGGTGCGGGCGAGAGAGAGCTGCGCCTTCAGCCGCTTGGCCGCTTCCGCCACGATCGCGAGGCCAAGGCCGGCGGAGCCGCCTTTCGGGCCGCGCCGGAACGGCTCGGTCAGTTCGGGCAGCTCGGCCGGATCGAGGCCGGGCCCATGGTCGGCGACGGCGAGGCGAGGCGGATCCTCGGCTACCATCAGGCGGACCGTGGCGCCCGGCGGCGATACCCGCAAGGCGTTCTCCAGCAGATTGCGCACCGCGCTCTCCATCAGCGCGGGGTCACCGGTCACGATGACGCCGCGCGCCGGCGATTCGACCGCGATGTCGCGTCCGGCGCGCCGCGACACGGGATAGAGCCTCGCCGCCATGTCCTGCGCCAGATGGCCCAGATCGATTTGCGCATCCGCGCCCGCGGTCACCATCTCCGTCCGGGCCAGTTCGAGCAGCAGTTCGACCTGGCGGATCATGCCGTCCACGTCGCGTTTCAAGGCGCGCAAATCTTCGTCTTCCTCCATCGCGTCGAGCCGGGCGCGCAGGATGGCGAGCGGCGTGCGCAGCTCGTGCGCGGCATTGGCGTTGAATCGCTCCTGGCGTTTGTTGACGGCAGCGAGCTCGGCGGAGATCGCTTCCGCGTTGCGTCGCAGCGCATCGATCGCCAGCAGATCGCGGCGGCGGCGGAGCAGCGAGCGCCAGACCAGCACCAGGATCGCGGCGGTCGCAAGCAGGATGGTCACCACGAACACCGCGTACGCGATGCGCGCGATATTGGTGGCGGCTGCCAAGGTATCGGTAGCATCGATATAGAGCTCGAACGTGCCCACAACCTCGCCGCCGCGCCGCATCGGGACGTAGATCTCTGCGAGCGCGGTGGCGCCCTCGTCCAGCCCCAGGATGTGATACTCGCCGCCTGTGAGGTGCAGCATCATCAAGGGCTCGCCGGTAGCGAGTACCTCGGCCACGTCATCCTGGTCGTAGTGGCGGCCGATGGCGGCGCCGGTCGAATCCAGCCAGACCACGCTGTTGCGGTCGTACGCAATGATGCGGCGCACGCCGGATGTGCGCTGCAGCAGCTCCAGCGCGACCGCGTGCGCCTCACGGTCTTTGGCATACACGGTCTCCGGTCCGTTCGGATCGAGGATGTCGGCGGCGGCTTCGGTCACACGTTCCGCCACCGACAAGGCGTAGGAGCGGACGGCAGCGCGCACCCGGAATTCCGCGGTCCACCAGCCGCCCAGGATAGCCACCAGCCCGATCAGCGCGACGCCGAGGATGACCAGCCAGTCGCGGCGCTCGAGGGCAGACGTCGCACTCACGAAGAGCGCACCTCCAGCATGCATCCAACCCCGCGCAGGACGGCGATCTCCACCCTCGCGCCGGCAGCGCGCAGCCGCTTGCGCAGTCGCGAGATGGCGGCGTCGACGGCGTTCGGCGTCACCTCGTCGTCGAAGCCATAAAGGCTGCGCTGGATGTCCTCGCGCTTCACGACCGCGTCCTGGCTGCGCAGGAGCAGTTCCAGCAGTGCGGCTTCCTGCCGCGGCAGCTCGAGCGGCTGTCCGTCCACCAAAGCACGCCGGAGGGCGGCGTCGAACGAGAGGTTGCCGGCCTCCAGGATCGTCGCCATGCGCTTGCCCGGCCGGCGCAGGACGGCGCGCAGCCGCGCGTTCAATTCGTCCATGTCGAACGGCTTGACGATGTAATCGTCGGCGCCGGCGTCCAGGCCCTCGATCCGGTCCACCGGCGCGTCGCGCGCGGTCAGGAACAGGATGCCCGCCTCGGGGCTCTTGCCGCGGATCTGCTTGATCAGCGTCAATCCATCGCCGTCGTCCAGGCGCCGGTCGAGCAGGACGGCATCGTAGGTTTCGACGTCGAGGAAGGCGGCGGCATCGCTCCGGCTCTGCGCCAAATCGACGGCAAAGCCGCGCGCCGTGAGGTTGCGGCGCAGCAGGTCGCCCAGAGTGGGTTCATCTTCGACGATCAAAAGGCGCATGGTCTCGCGCCGGGCTGGATCATCAGTTGACACGTTACCGCCCGGTCAGCACGGATAAGACCAGATTTTCCCGGTGCCGCCAACATCCATACGGAAATATGAGTTTAGAAGCCGCCATCTACCGTCAACCGCCGACCGGGAGTCATCCTTCGAACGGAACCACGCGGACCATGACCGGCTGCTGACGGGCGGACGCCGTTTTATGGCCGCGCGGCTTGCCACCGCGGCAATTCAATCTAGGATCAGAAAATGGCACGCGGCGAGCGAGACAGCATCGAAGCGATCTACGGCCGCTTGGCGACGTGGCTCGCCATGCATGCCCTGGGCGACACCGGCTTGGACGCGGATGGGCGGGCGCTCAACAACATCGGCGCACTGACCTTTCCAGATCTGTTCGCCGGCTTCTGCACGCGCGTGTCCGAGTGGATCTGTCCGCTGTGGCGCTGCACCCTCGGGCTCGAGGTCATCAATCCGGAGCAGAGCGGTTCGCAGCTGGTCTGGCGCGATGGCGCGCTGACCCTCAGCGAGGTCGGCCGTGCCGGCTTGATGACGCGCATCGATTATCTCAAGAGCGCGATCTACGTGGTCGATACCACCAACCGGCCGTTCCGCTGGCACAAGCCCGAGCCGGTGCCGGACATGGAGCTGATCCAGAAACTGCAGGAATTCGGCATGACCGATTATTCCGTGATGCCGCTGCCGTTCCAGGACGCGACCCGCACCTCCACCTTGAGCCTCGCCAGCACGCAAGAGGGCGGTTTCTCCGATCTCGATCTCGAGCGGCTGCAGATGGCGGCACGGCTGTGGTCGCCGGTCGCGGAGCGCTGGGTGTTGCGACATATCGCGCTTGACCTGTTGGCGCATTATCTTGGCCGTGCGCCGGCGGAGCGGGTCTATGCCGGGCAGATCGAGCGCGGCGATGTCAGCCGGATCGAGGCCGCGATCCTGATCTGCGACCTGCGCGGCTTCACCGCCATGACTGACGCTGCGCAGCATGGCCAAATCGTGGCCCTGCTCAATCGCTGGTTCGAGGCGGTCGGCGGCGCCATCGGCGCGCATCGCGGCGACATCCTGAAATTCATGGGCGATGGATTGCTGGCGGTGTTTCCGCTGGAAGAGAATCAGGCCGCGACCTGCGACCGGGCGCTGGACGCGGCGCTGGCCGCCCTCTCCGGCACCGACGCGCTGAACAAGGAGCTGGCGCAGGAGGGCCGCCCGTCCCTCGCCTTCGGCATCGGACTCCATTGGGGCGAAGTGGAGTTCGGCAATATCGGAACGCGCGACCGGCTCGATTTCACGGTCATCGGCCCGGCGGTCAACCTTGCCAGCCGATTGCAGGACCTGACCAAGACGGTTGGCACGCCCATTCTCACCTCGGCCGATTTCGCAGCCGCCACCGGCCGTGCGCTGCGCAGCCTGGGCGGACGCCGCGTGCGCGGGATCGAGACGGAGATCGGGGTGTTCGCGCCGCCGATAGCCTGAAGCTACTCCACCCCGTCTGCCACGATGAACTGGCATTCCGTGGCGTTGAGCCGCAGCGGCAGGATCTTCTGATACGCCGGCGAATGGTACCAATCCTCCGCCGCCTTGCGCGACGGGAATTCGAGCATGGCGATGCGCTCGAACGGCATCTCGCCTTCCAGGGCGGTGAACTTGCCGCCGCGCACCAGGAACTTGCCGCCATAGGCCTCGATGGTCGGCATCACCTGCTTGCGATACTCGTCGAACATTTTGGGATCGTGTACGCGTTCATAGACGATGCAATAGACTTTCATGAGTCACCTCTTCACGTGACGTGCAATATATCGGCGAGACGACGGAACGGTGTTCCTCCATCGACATGCGCGCGCTGTAACTGGACCTTGCGCAGGCCGTCCCTGCCCCACCGTTCCTTGACCGCGAGCTCAAGCCACGCGCCGGCCTGGGTGTTTCGCCGTTGCACAAGCCGGTCGTCGACGGAGAGCCAAGCCCAGTGATCGTAGATCGCCTGGGCGAGCCGGTCGAGATGGTCGCCGGTCTGCGCCGACAGCAGCAGGATTTGGGGCAGCCAGGCGCCAGGCTCGGATGAAGACAAAGAGAGCGCGCCCTTCACGTCCGCCTTGGCACGGATTGCGGAGGCGCCGAGGTCGGACTTGGTGACGGCGACGATGTCGGGAATCTCTGCGATGCCGGCTTTCATGTATTGCAGGCTGTCGCCCGAGCCGGGCTGCACGCAAAACACCACGGTGTCGGCGGTCAGCGCGATCTCGGTCTCCGACTGGCCGACGCCCACGGTCTCCACCAGCAGGATGTCGTAGAGAGCGCGCATCAGCACCATGGCGCCGTAGGTGAGATCGGAGAGCCCCCCCAGCCGGCCGCGCGCCGCCATCGAGCGCACGAACACGCCCGCATCGTCGGGATCGGTGCGGATGCGCGTGCGATCCCCGAGCAGCGCACCGCCGGTGCGCCGGGAGCTCGGGTCGACGGCGATGACACCGACGGTTTTCGCGTGCTTGCGATAGAGCTGGATGAGCGCGCCGGCGAGCGTCGATTTGCCGACGCCGGGCGGACCGGTGAGGCCGATCACCTGCGCCATCGGCAGGGCGAAGGCTTCGTCCAGGAGGGCGAGGGTGTCGGCGGAATCCGGGTCGCGCTCCAGTGCAGCCAGCGCCTGCGCGAGCGCGGGTTTGCCGCCGATGCGGAGGGTGGAGAGGCGAGTCATGCCGCGCTGCCTCCGCCTCTCCAACCGTCACCCCGGACAGCCGCGGATAGGCGGCGTGATCCGGGGTCCATGGTTGGGGCAAGCGCCAAGCGGAGAAGTGGACCCCGGCTCAAGGCCGGGGTGACTGCAAGAGTGAAGGCGGGTGTCGTGTGACTCATCCCGCCAGAATAGCGGATTGAGCCGAGCGGAACAGCCTCACCCCTCGCCCTTGCGCCCATCCGTACCGGCCAGCGCGGCCTGCGCGGCGGCGAGCTTGGCGATGGGGACGCGGTAGGGGGAGCAGGAGACGTAATCGAGGCCGACCTTGGCGCAGAAGTGGATCGAGGCCGGGTCGCCGCCATGCTCGCCGCAGATGCCGAGCTTCAGCTTGTCGCGGGTCTTGCGGCCGCGCTCGGCGGCGATCTGCACGAGTTCGCCCACGCCGTCGGGATCGAGGCTGACGAAAGGGTCCTGCTTGATGATGCCCTGGCGCTCGTACGACGCGATGAAGCGCGCGGCGTCGTCGCGGCTGAGCCCGTATGTCGTTTGCGTCAGGTCGTTGGTGCCGAAGGAGAAGAACTGCGCTTCCTTGGCGATCTCGCCCGCCATCAGGGCGGCGCGCGGCAACTCGATCATGGTCCCGATCAGGTACGGGATATTGAAGCCGGTCGCCTTCTCCACTTCGCCGGCGACACGCTCGACCACCGCCTTCATCAACGCGAGCTCCTTGGGGATGCTGACCAGCGGGATCATGATCTCCGCTTCGACCGTCTCGCCGATCTCTTTGTGCACCGCCGCGGCAGCTTCGAAGATGGCGCGCGCCTGCATCTCATAGATCTCGGGATAGGTGATGCCGAGGCGGCAGCCACGATGGCCGAGCATCGGGTTGGATTCGTGGAGCTGCGCCGCGCGCGCTTGGACCGCGTCGACGGAAACGCCGGCCGCGGCCGCGACCTCCGCCATTTCCTCGCGCGTATTGGGCAGGAACTCGTGCAGCGGCGGATCGAGCAGCCGGATGGTCACCGGAAGGCCGCGCATGATCTTGAACAGTTCGATGAAATCCTGGCGCTGCATGGGGAGGATCTTGGCCAGCGCTTTCTTCCGGCCTTCCACCGTGTCGGCCATGATCATCTCGCGCATCGCCACGATGCGTTCGCCGTCGAAGAACATATGTTCGGTACGGCAGAGGCCGATGCCCTCCGCGCCGAACTCGCGCGCGGTGCGGGCGTCGAGCGGCGTTTCGGCGTTGGTGCGCACCTTCAGCTTGCGCACCTTGTCGGCCCAGGACATGAGCTTGGCGAAATCGCCGGAGAGCTGCGGCTGTATGGTCGGCACTTCGCCGATCATCACTTCGCCGGTGCCGCCGTCGATGGTGATGATGTCGCCTTCGCCGACCTGATGGCCCTTCACCGTCAGAAGCTTCTTCGCGGCATCGACCCGGATCTCGCCGGCGCCGGAGACGCAGGGGCGGCCCATGCCGCGCGCCACCACGGCCGCATGGCTGGTCATGCCGCCGCGGGTGGTGAGGATGCCGACAGCGGCATGCATGCCGTGGATGTCCTCGGGGCTGGTCTCGACCCGCACCAGGATCACGTCGGTGCCCTTGGAGGCGCGATCCTCCGCCTCGTCGGCGGTGAACACGACTTCGCCCGAAGCGGCACCGGGGCTGGCCGGCAGGCCGCGCGCCACCACTTCCTTCTTGGCCTTGGGATCAAGGGTCGGGTGCAGCAGCTGGTCGAGCGAGGCGGGATCGATGCGCGCCACGGCGGTCGCCTCGTCGATCAGCCCTTCGCTGCAGAGATCTACGGCGATCTTCAGCGCGGCCGCGGCGGTGCGCTTGCCGTTGCGGGTCTGCAGCATATAGAGCTTGCCCTGCTGGACCGTGAACTCGATGTCCTGCATGTCGCTATAGTGCTTCTCGAGCTGCTGGCGGACCTCGTCCAGCTGCTTGAAGACCGTGGGCATCACCTCTTCCATCGCGGGCAGCGTCGAATTGTTCGCCTTCTTGCCGACGATCGTCAGCTGCTGCGGCGTGCGGATGCCGGCGACGACGTCCTCGCCCTGCGCGTTGACCAGGTATTCGCCGTAGAATTCCTTGGCTCCCGTCGAGGGGTTGCGGGTGAAGGCAACGCCGGTTGCGCAATCATCGCCCATATTGCCGAACACCATGGCCTGGACGTTGACGGCAGTGCCCCAATCCTCGGGGATGTTGTTGATCTTGCGGTAGGTGACCGCGCGCTGGATGTTCCAGGAGCCGAACACCGCGCCGATGGCGCCCCAGAGCTGCTCCTTCGGGTCCTGCGGGAACGGCTTGCCGATCTCTTCCTCGACCTTCGCCTTGTAGTCCTCGATCACCTTTTTCCAGTGCTCGGCCTTGAGCTGGGTATCGGACTCGAGATTGAGGTCGGATTTATGCAGCTCGAGGATTTCCTCGAAGCTGTGATGCTCGACGCCCAGCACCACGTTCCCGTACATCTGGATGAAGCGACGGTAGGAATCGTAGGCGAACCGCTCGTCGCCCGATTGCTTGACGAGCCCCTTGGTGGTCTCGTCGTTGAGGCCGAGATTGAGCACAGTGTCCATCATGCCCGGCATGGAAACGCGCGCGCCCGAGCGCACGGAGACCAGCAGCGGCTTCTTCGGGTCGCCGAACTTGGCCCCGACGATCTCCTCGATCTTGCGCAGACCGGCCTCCACCTCGCTCTTCAGCTCGGCCGGATAGGATTTGCCGTTGGCATAGAAATAGGTGCAGACCTCGGTCGTGATGGTGAACCCGGGCGGGACCGGCAGGCCCAGCGCGCTCATCTCCGCGAGGTTGGCGCCCTTGCCGCCCAGCAGATTGCGCATGTCCGCGCGGCCCTCGGCGGAACCACCCCCGAACCGATACACCCATTTTGCCATCATCACCCACCCTATGGTCGTTAAACTTCGGCCTTGGCTTCGATCCTGGAAAAGTCAGCGACCGCATTCAGGGTCGCGCGGATCGTGGACAGCAGACGCAAGCGGTTGGCGCGCAGCGCCGGATCGGGGTCGTTGACCGTCACCCGGTCGAAGAAATCATCGATCGGTGCGCGCAGGTTGGACAGCGAGCCCATCGCGGCCACGAATTCCTCGTTCGCGGTGCGCTTGAGCGCGATCTGGGATTCCTGCTCCAGTGCCTTGAAGAGCTTCCCTTCCTCGGGCAGCGAGAACTTCGCCGGATCGGCGGCCCCGTCATAGGTGGCGCCGTCCTTCTTCTCCTCGATCCGCACGATGTTGCTGGCGCGGCGATAGGCCGCCAGCAGATTGGCGCCGGCCTCGCTTTCCACCAGGTCCTGCAGCGCCTTCACCCGTGCCCTCAGGCGCACCAGATCGTCCTCGTCACCGAGCGCGAAGACCGCGGCGATCAGATCGTGGCGCACGCCCTGTTCCTTCAGCGCGACCTTCAGGCGGTCGGCGAAGAACTCGAGCAACTGGGCGATGACCACCTTGGGCTGGTTCTGCTCGAACCCGCCTTGGTCATAGAAGCCGCTATATGCGAAACCGAACACGTCGCGCAGTTTCAACCTCAAGCCGTTTTCCAGGATCAGCCGGATCGCGCCCAAGGCCGCACGCCGCAATGCGAAGGGATCCTTGGAACCGGTCGGCTTCTCGTCGATCGCGAAGAAACCCACCAGGCTGTCGATCTTGTCCGCCAAAGCAACCGCGACGCTGACCGGCGCCGAAGGACATAGATCGGTGGGACCAAGGGGCCGGTAGTGATCAGCAATCGCATCGGCAATCTCTGGGGCGAGCCCCTCGATCCCGGCGTAGTAACGCCCCATGATGCCCTGGAGTTCCGGAAACTCACCCACCATGCCGCTGGGCAGATCGGCCTTGGCGAGGCGCGCGGCCTGAGCGGCCTGATCGACATTGCAGCCTGGGATGAGGCCGGCCAAATGACGGGCCAACGCTTCGATCCGTCTGACCTTCTGCCCGAGCGTGCCGAGCCTGGCGTGGAAGATGATGTCGTTCAGCGCCGGCAGCCGCTCGCCCAGCCGCACCTTCTGATCCTGTTGCCAGAAGAACATGGCGTCGCTGAGCCGGGCGCGCAGCACACGCTCGTTGCCGGCGATGATCTGCGCGCCCTTGTCGGCAGTGTCCATATTGGCGACCACCAGGAAGCGGGCCGCCAGCTTCCCGTTCTTATCCTGGAGCGCGAAATATTTCTGGTGCGTGCGCATGGAGGTGGTTAGCACCTCTGGCGGAACCGTCATGAATTGCTGGTCGATCTTGCCCATCAGGACAACCGGCCATTCCACCAGGCCGGTCACCTCGTCCAGCAGTCCCTCATCCTGCTTGACCGTCAACCCTTCCTTGAGGGCCCGGTCGCGGCATTGCGCCCAGATCAGAGTGCGCCGTTCCTTGGGATCCGGAATGACCTTGGCGGACTTCAGCTTGATCAGATAGTCACTTGAATTTACGACATTTATCTCGACCGGACTGAGGAAGCGGTGGCCGCGTGTCCGAGACGTGAAGGCAAGCGTGGTATTGCCGCCCATCGGCACTGCGCCGGCCAGTGCGGCGCCATCGAACACCGCCAGCACGTGATGCAGCGGCCGTACCCACCGCTGGGTCAGATCGGCGAAGCGCATGCTCTTGGGCCAGGGCATCTGCTGGATGCATTCAGTGACGATTGGGGAAAGAACCTCGGCGGTGGGCTGACCCTTCTTGTCGATGGTGGCGAAATAGAAAACGCCCTTGCCGGTGTCGCGCTCCTCGCACTCCTTGACCGATTTGAGGCCTGCCGATTTCAGGAACCCGTCGATCGCAGCCTGCGGCGATCCGACGCGCGGGCCCTTGCGCTCCTCGCGCACGTCGGGCTGGGCGGCGGGCAACTCCTCGATCACCAGTGTCAGACGGCGCGGCGTCACATAGGTGCGCGCCAACGTGAAGTGGAGACCGGCGGCGTGCAGCTTGTCGGTCATCAGCCGCTGCAGATCCTCCGCCGCGCGGGCCTGCATGCGGGCCGGGATCTCCTCCGAGAACAGCTCGAGCAACAGTTCCGACATGGCTCAGGCTTTCCCGGTGGGGATGCGCTGGGTGGCTTCCCAAGCTTCGCAACAGGCCTTCGCCAAGGTCCGCACGCGGCCGATATAGGCTTGGCGCTCGGTGACCGAAATCACTCCGCGGGCATCCAGCAGATTGAAAATGTGGCTGGCCTTCAGGCACTGGTCATAGGCCGGCAGCGGCAACGGCTGCGCTCCGTTCAGGAGCGCACCACATTCCTGCTCGGCGTCCTTGAAATGCTGCAATAACAATGCAGTATCCGAGTTTTCGAAATTATATTCTGAATATTCCCGCTCGGCCTGGAGATAGATGTCGCCATAGCTCATGCCGTGGCCGTTGAAGTCGAGCTCGAAGATATTCTCGACCCCCTGCACATACATCATCAGGCGCTCGAGCCCGTAGGTCAGCTCGGTCGAGACCGGATTGCATTCAAGGCCGCCGACCTGCTGGAAATAGGTGTATTGGGAGACTTCCATGCCGTCGAGCCAGACCTCCCAGCCCAGGCCCCAGGCGCCGAGGGTCGGACTTTCCCAATCGTCCTCGACGAAGCGGATGTCGTGGGCCATCGGGTCGATGCCGAGAGCCTTGAGGCTGCCGAGATAGAGATCCTGGCTGTCCGCCGGAGACGGCTTCAGGATGACCTGGAACTGATAATAGTGCTGCAGGCGGTTCGGGTTCTCGCCATAGCGCCCGTCCTTTGGCCGGCGCGAAGGCTGGACATAGGCAGCGCGCCACGGCTTCGGGCCGAGCGCGCGCAGGGTGGTGGCCCAATGGAAGGTGCCGGCCCCCATCTCCATGTCGTAGGGCTGCAGGATCACGCAGCCCTGCTTCGACCAATAGCTCTGCAGCTTCAGAATCGCGTTCTGAAAGCAGGTCTCGGGATTGGGCTTGCGCCCGGTCATCTCCCCGCCCCCCTTTGTCATGGTGCGGCGCACCATAATGACCGGGGGCGGAGTCTGCAAGGCAAGGACGGGTGGAAATTAACCCTTTTCCGCCGGCGTCTCGCGGCGTCAGGCGGCCAGGGCGCGGCTCGCCATCCGGCGGCATTCCTTGGCGCAGGCCCGGCAGGCGGCGACGCAGTCGTCCATGCCGCCGATCCGCTCGCAGTCGGTCGCGCATTCCTCGCAGATCTTGGCGCACAAGTCGCACTGCATCAGGTGGCTGGGCGAGCCGATCAGCATGAGCGCGGCGGAGGTCCGGCAGATCTCGGCACAGGCGCTCATGAGCCGGAAATGTTTCGGCTCGGTATGAGGCCCGCCGGTTTCCAGGCAATGGTGCATGGCGGTCTGGAGGCAGGATGCGTAGCAGCGCTGGCACGCTTCGATGCAGGCGTTCATTTCGCTGGAGAGTTTGTGCATGGTGAGCCTCCTCGACGGGGGTGAGAGCCAAACAGTACAGACCGTCCGTCATTCCCTGTCTCGTCCACATTGTCGACAAGGGAGCGCGATGGCGCGCGGCGCCTGCGCGCAGCGGCGAGCAGTCGCAGCTTGTCGGCTGGTGTGCGCCGCAACAGGGCACCACCTCTAGTCAACAACCTGTGAAACCCGGCCCGCCTGTGAAACCAGCAAAGCGGTCAACTGCAGCTCATGACGGATTGATGGCACCGTGGGTATTGTCCGCTTCGCCCTTCGCTGGCCACACACCTTCTATGTCCTCGCGATCCTGATCGTCTTTCTCGGCACCACGGCGATCGCCCGGATGCCGACCGACATTTTCCCCGAGATCGACATCCCGGTGGTCACCATCATCTGGAGCTATACCGGCCTCAGCACGGTCGAGATGGAGCAACGCGTCACCACCTACAGCGAATATGCGCTGAGCGCGAACGTCAGCAACATCAAGAATATCGAGGCGCAGACGCTGGCCGGCGTCTCGATCCAGAAGGTGTACTTCCAACCGGACGTCAACCTGGACCTGGCGATCGCCCAGATCGTTGCCGGGACGAATTCCATCCGCGCGCTTATGCCGCCGGGAATCCAGCCGCCGATCGTCGTGCAGTTCAACGCATCCAGCGTGCCTGTGCTGCAGCTCAGCCTGAGCTCCGACAAGCTCAACGAGCAGCAGCTCTACGATTATGGCATCTACAATCTGCGGCAGAGGCTGGCGCCGATCCATGGCATCACCCTCCCGACGCCGGCGGGTGGCAAGTACCGGCAGATCATGGTCGACATCGATCCGGACGCGCTGCTCGCGAAGGGCCTGACGCCGCTGGACGTGGTGAACGCGGTCAACGCCCAGAACCTGACCCTGCCGGCGGGCACGGCCAAGATCGGCGACAAGCAATACTCGGTGCGGACCAACGCCACGCCGCTCACGATCGAAGCGTTGAACAACATTCCGGTGAAATACACCAACGGGGCGACGGTATTTCTCAGGGACATCGGAAATGTGCGCGACGGCTCGCTCGTGCAGCAGAATGTCGTCCGCTCCGAGGGCCACCGTTCGGTCCTCCTCAGCATCATCAAGAACGGCAACGCCTCGACGCTCGATGTTGTCCACGAGGTCAAGGACGCCCTCAACGTGGCGCGCGCCGCGGCACCGCCCGGGCTCGTGATCAAGGAGCTGTTCGACCAGTCGATCTTCGTGACCTCGTCGGTCAACGGCGTGGTCCGCGAGGGAGCGATCGCCGCGGGGCTGACCGCGCTGATGATCCTGCTGTTCCTCGGCTCCTGGCGATCGACGGTGATCGTCATGATCTCGATCCCGCTCTCCATTCTCAGCTCGCTAATCGTGCTGTCCTTCCTCGGCGAGACGCTCAACACCATGACGCTGGGCGGTCTCGCGCTCGCCGTCGGCATCCTGGTCGATGACTCGACCGTGACGATCGAGAACACCCATCGCCTGCTGACCGAAGAGCACCGGCCGCTCGCCGAGGCGACGCTGCACGGCGCGGCCGGCATCGCCATCCCGACGCTGGTTTCGACGCTCGCCATCAGTTGCGTCTTCACCTCGGTGCTCTTCCTGGAGGGGCCGGCGAAATACCTGTTCACGCCGCTCGGTCTTGCCGTCGTATTCGCGATGATCGCGTCCTACGGGCTATCGCGAACCTTGACCCCGATCACCATCGGCTTGCTGCTCAAGGGCGAGCGTCACCATGAACCGGGGGACCCGAGCCGGCAGCGCTGGTACAGCCGCTTCCATGGCGCGTTCGAGCGCGGGTTCGAGCGGTTCCGGGGAGGCTATGCCGCCCTGCTCGAGACACTGTTGAAGAGCCGGATCATCGTTCCGCTCTGCATCGTCGCCATTCTCGCTCTCGGCGGCAGCATGTACACGCTGGTCGGCCGGGACTTCTTTCCGGCGATCGACGGCGGTCAGATCCAGCTGCACGTCCGCGTGCCGGCGGCGACGCGGATCGAGAAGACGGAGCAGATCTTCCAGGATATCGAGAACAAGATCCGCGAGATCGTGCCCGATTCCGATCGCGACCTCATCGTCGACAACATCGGATTGCCGGCGCGCGCCTATAACTATGCGTTCTCAGACGGCTCGGCCATGGGCGTCAATGACGGCGTCATCCTGGTCGCGCTGAAGGAAGGCCATGCCCCGACGGCGGACTATGTGCGCAAGTTGCGGCAGGTCCTGCCCGCGGCGTTTCCCGACAGCGTTTTCTACTTCCAGCCGGCAGACATCGTCACGCAGATCCTTAATTTCGGGCTGACCTCGCAGATCAACGTCCGCACGGTTGGCTATGACCGGGCGAAGAATCTCAGCATCGCCCAGGAGCTGCGTCGCCGCATTGCCGACATCCCGGGCGTGGTCGATGCGCACCTGCAGCAGGAGGTCTACGCACCGCAATTCTATGTCCAGATCGACCGCGCCCGCGCGGCCGAGTTCGGCCTGACCGCCGACAGCGTCGCCACCAATGTCAATGTGAGCCTCAGCTCCTCCGAACAGGTCACGCCCAATTTCTGGACCGACCCGAAAACTGGGATCCCGTACTACATCGCGGTCCAGACGCCGGAGCGCAGCGTCAGCTCGTTTGATGACCTCCGGAACACGCCGGTCACCACCAGCCTTTCGCCGCACGGCGATCCGGTTCCAGGCGTGCTCAGCAACATGGCGAGCATCTCGCGCACCACGATGGCGACCAACGCCAACCAGACCAACATCCAGCCGGTCTACGAGGTCTATGCCAACGTCCAGGATCGCGATCTTGGCAGCGTCGCGGCGGAGATCCAGAAGATCACCGCGGAGTATCAGAAGCAGCTCTCGCCGGGCAATTCGATCCAGGTGCTGGGCCAAATCCAAAGCATGAACGATGCCTTCAACGACCTCGGTATCGGACTGATCTTCGCCGCCATCCTGGTCTATCTGCTGATGGTGGTGAACTACCAGAATTTCGGCGATCCGTTCGTCGTCATCCTCGCACTGCCAGCGACGATGTGCGGCATCGTCACCATGCTGTATCTCACCAACACGACCCAGAGCGTGCCATCGGTAATGGGCGCAATCATGGCGGTCGGCGTCGCATCCGCGAACTCCATCCTGCTGGTGACCTTCGCGCGCGAGCAGCAGCTCGCCGGCATGGACGCCTTTCACGCCGCGATCGCCGCGGGCCGCACCCGCATCAGGCCGGTCCTGATGACCGCGGCGGCGATGATCGTCGGCATGATTCCGCTGGCGATCGGCGGCGCCGGCGAAGAGCAGAACGCCGCGTTGGCCCGGGCGCTGATCGGCGGCCTGCTGTTCGCGACGCCGACGACGCTGTTCATCGTGCCCTATCTCTTTGCTTTCCTGCGCAAGGGCAACGACGGGAAGCCGGCGCACGGCGTTTTCCCCGAGGAGATGATGAAATGAGCGGTTCAGAACAATCGCCGCAACCGGACGCACCGAATGCCGGTCCACCGGCGCCAAAGGCGCGCCGCAACCACCCGGGCAGTTGGCTTGCCAGCCTCGGCGCTCTCGTGCTGGTGGGCGGACCGGCCGGCTACGGCGTGCATCAGCATTACGAGCAGCATCGCATGGTCATGGCTGCCGCCGAGCAACACCGCGACTTCGTCCCCACGCTCCGTGTCGACCAGGTCCATGCGAGCGGCGCGACCCGGTCGGTGACCCTGCCCGGCACCACGCTGGCCTACGCAAGCGCGACTATCTTTGCGCGCGCGAGCGGATATATCGACAAGCGCTACGTCGATATCGGCTCCCGCGTGAAGGCGGGCGAGCTGCTGGCGGAGATCACCGCGCCCGAGCTCGACCATCAGATCGCGCTTGCCGAGGCCGACCTGGCGCAGACGCAGGCCGCCCTTGGGCAGGCGCATGCAAACCAGGAGCTTGCCAACGTGACCAACAAGCGCACGGCCAAGCTCACGCAAGAGGGCTGGGTCACCAAGGAGCAGGGCGATACGGATCGCCTGAACTTCCAGGCGCAGAACCAGGCGGTGCGTGTCGCCCAAGCCAACATCGACGCCCAGCAGGCCCAACTGATGGTGCTCCGCCAGCAGAAGGCATACCAAAAGGTCGTCGCCCCGTTCGACGGGGTGGTGACCCAGCGGAACATCGACATCGGCAATCTGGTGCAGGCCGACAATACCGGCGGCACCCCGATGTTCTCGCTCGAGAAAAGCGACATCATCCGGGTTCAGGTCTTCGTGCCCCAGGATTCCGCTTTCGGCCTCTCCCCCGGCGTTGCAGCCGTGATTCGCGTGCCCGAGATTCCCGATCGCACCTTCAAGGGCTCTGTGACGCGGATCGCCGATGCGCTGGATCCGCAGACCCGCACCCTTCTGACCGAAATCGAAGTGCCCAATCCGGACGGTGCCCTGGCCCCCGGTGTCTATTGCAGCGTCGAGCTGCAAATTCCACGCAAGACGCCGTCGCTGATCGTTTCGGCCGACGCGGTCATCTTCAACCAGGACGGCTTGCATGTCGCGGTGGTCGAGAACGGCCGCGTCCATATCCGCCCAATCACCATAGCCCGCGATTTCGGCACGACGGTCGAGGTGCGGAGCGGCGTCCGGGACGGCGACCGGGTCATCAACAATCCGCCGGTCGACCTGGTGGACGGCAGCAAGGTCAATGTGCAGGCGGAGGGCGAATCCGTCGCCGACGAACACTGAGCCCCGCTAAATGCGGGCAGAAACGCGCCACCCCATCCAAACCTGCCCAAGATTTGGGCATAGACGGTTTCGCTTCCCTACGCTTTCGGTAACTTAAGCGCTGGCACAGGGCGTGCTAAGCTCCCTTCAAAACAAGGGGGCGAGATCAGGGAGACATGTCCCTCAACGAAATGCATGCCGAGGACGGGAGCGTCCGCAGGCCTTATGCGCGCGTGGCGGAATGGCTGACCACCATTTCGCCGGAGCAATTGGAGCGCCGGCGGGTGGAGGCGGAGCTGTTCTACCGGCGCGGCGGCATCACCTTTGCCGTCTATGGCGACGCGCAGGGCGAAGAGCGCATCATCCCCTACGACATCATCCCGCGTATCCTGTCCACCCAGGAATGGTCGAAGCTGTCCGCGGGGCTTGAGCAGCGCGTCAAGGCGCTCAACGCCTATCTACGCGACATCTATGGGCCGCAGGAGATCCTGAAGGCCGGCATCGTTCCGCCCGAATTGGTGTGGCGCAATCCCGCCTTCCGGCCGGAGATGTGCGGGATCGAGGCGCCGCACGGCGTCTATATCCATATCGGCGGCATCGACGTCGTGCGGGTGGATGCCGACGATTTCTATGTGCTGGAAGACAATGCGCGCACGCCCTCCGGCGTCTCCTACATGCTGGGCGGACGGGAGATTTCCATCCGCCTGATGCCGGAGTTGTTCCGATCGCATCGCGTGGCGCCGGTCGAGAACTATCCCAACGAATTGCTGGCGACCTTGCAATCGGTGGCGCCGCGCGGGGCCAGTGGCGAGCCCACCATCGCGCTGCTGACGCCGGGCCAATACAACTCCGCCTTCTATGAGCATTCGTTCCTGGCCGACGCCATGGGCGTGGAACTGGTCGAGGGCTACGATCTGTTCGTGCGCGACGACATTGTCTACATGCGCACGACCGAAGGGCCGAAGCGGGTCGACGTGATCTATCGCAGGATCGATGATGACTTCATCGACCCGCTGGTGTTCCGGCCGGATTCGGCGCTGGGCGTTCCCGGCCTCTATGGCGCCTATGCTGCCGGCAATGTCACTATCGCCAATGCGATGGGAACGGGCGCGGCCGACGACAAGGTCATCTACTCCTACGTGCCGGAATTCGTGCGGTTCTATCTGGGCGAAAAGCCGATCCTCAAGAACGTGCAGACGTGGCGCTGCCGGGAGGCGGACGATCTGCGCTACGTACTCGACCATCTGGCGGAGCTGGTGGTCAAGGAGGTGCACGGCTCCGGCGGCTACGGCATGCTGGTCGGGCCGCATGCCACCAAGGAAGAGCGCGCGAATTTCGCCGAGCGGCTGAAGGCGCATCCCGACAATTACATCGCGCAGCCCACCCTGGCGCTGTCCACCTGCCCGACCTTCGTTTCCAACGGCGTCGCGCCGCGCCATGTCGATCTGCGCCCGTTCGTGCTGACCGGCGCCAATGGCGTGCGGATCGTGCCGGGAGGCCTGACGCGCGTCGCATTGCGTGAAGGCTCGCTGGTGGTGAATTCCAGCCAGGGCGGCGGTACCAAGGACACCTGGGTCATCGAATGCTGAGCCGGACAGCCGACAGCCTGTTCTGGTTCTCCCGCTACGTTGAACGGGCGGACTATCTGGCGCGCGTGCTGGAAGCGGCGATGCGCCTGTCGTCATTGCCGATCCGGCGCGAGGATGCGGAGGGCGAATGGGCCAGCGCCCTGTCGACGGCGGGCTGCATGGCGGATTTCACGTCACTGTATGACCGCGTGTCGCCGGCCAAGGTCACGCGCTTCCTCGCCTATTCCAAGCGCAATCCGACCTCGATCCGAAACTGCCTGCGCATCGCGCGCCGCAACGCGCGGCAGGTAAGAACGGCCCTCACCGCAGAGATGTGGGACACCATCAACAGCGCCTGGCTTGAGCTGAACAAGCTTGATTTCGACACCATGGACGCGAGCGCGATGGCGCGCTTCCTGGAATGGGTGAAGGAGATGTCGCTCCGCATCGACGGGTCGGGCTATCGCACCATGCTGCGCAACGACGCCTATTGGTTCGCGCGGCTCGGTATCTTCCTGGAGCGGGCGGACAACACGGCGCGCATCCTCGACGTCAAGTATCACGTGCTGCTGCCGGAGAATGTCGAGGTCGGCGGCGGGCTCGATTACTCGCAATGGGCGGCAATCCTGCGCGCGGTCTCCGCCCTCACCGCCTATCACCACGTCTATCACGAGAGCCTGAAACCGATGCGCATCGCGGATCTGATGCTGCTCAACGACAAGATGCCGCGCTCGCTGGCCTCCTGCTATGGCGCGATCTGCGCCAATCTCGACAGCCTGGCCGCGGCCTACGGCAAGCAGGGCGAGGCGCAGCGCCTGGCGCGCAGCATGCGCAACCGCCTGGAGAATTGCCGGATCGAGCAGATCTTCGAGTCCGGCCTGCACGAATTCTGCGAGACTGCGATCAAGGACAATGGCCGCCTGGGTGCTGTCATCGCCGAGCAATATCTGGTTTAGGTACATCCTTCATGCGCATCGCCATCCAACATTGCACCCACTATGCCTATGGCAGCCCCGCCAAGGCGGTCATGCAGCTTCTGCGCCTGACGCCGCGCAATCACGACGGGCAGAACGTCAAACGCTGGCGCATCGATCTCAATTGCGACGGGACGCTGAAAGCGGGCGAGGACCCGTTCGGGAACCTGACGCATACGCTGGCGCTGGGTGGACCGATCTCCGACCTCGAAGTGACGGTCCAGGGCGAAGTGGAGACCGAGGATCGCCACGGCATCGTGCGCGGCACCTATGAACGGTTCCCGGTCGGGCTTTATCTGCGCGAGACGCGGCTGACCGAGGTCGATGCGACCCTGAAGGAATTCGCCCACGACGTCACGTCGGAAGCCACCAAGGATCGGCTGGAGATGCTGCATTGCCTGCTGGCCGGTATCTACAGCACGGTCAAGTTCGACACCACGCCGACCAACAGCGCGACGCCGGCAATCGAATCCTTCAAGTTGAAGCGGGGCGTGTGCCAGGACTTGACGCACATCTTCCTCGCCTGTGCGCGGTATCTGGGCGTGCCGGCGCGCTATGTCGGCGGCTACATGCTGCGCAATGACGGCGTGACGCAGCAGGAGGCCGGTCACGCCTGGGCGGAGGCCGATGTCGAAGGCCTGGGCTGGGTCGGGTTCGATCCAGCGAACGGCATTTGCCCGACCGAGGGTCATGTGCGGGTGGCCGCCGGCCTCGACTATCTCGGGGCGGCACCGATCCGCGGCACCCGCCAGGGGGGCGCGGACGAGCAGATGCGGGTGGCTGTCCAGATAAACCAGGCGCGTGGGCAGTGGCAGAACTAGGTTGAGGACGGCTGCAGTTCGGGCGGACGCCTGCTTGCGTCGACCTTCATCAGGCCACACCAGATCAGTGTTCCGCGGAACAGCATCTGCAATACGAGAAGCAATGCGCCGCCGGTTGCTCCCAGAAGGAACGCCAGATCCCAGAAGAACGAATCATATTTCGCAACGTTCGTATTGATATGGCGGCCGCGAAAATTCTCGTCGTGGTAGTCGATGTCGATCGAAGTAGTGAGATACAGCGTAACCACGAACATGACCGGCGTAATTACCAGAAGGAAGGCAACGGCGATTTTCTGCTTCAGCGAATAGCCGCTTATCCGCATATAGTCGAACGCGCCGATGTTCCTGAGTGTTGCCAGCCACAGTCCCAGACCGCCATAGAACAGAAGGAAGAGGCCAGTATAATTCACTGCGACGAGCTGCGCTCTATCGAGCAAGTCATGTGCAAGCAGATCCTGGTAATGATGCCGCAACAGTGCAATGTAGGGAGATGCGAGGCCATAGATTCCCGGACCGATCGCAGTGACATCCTCGGGCGCGTGCGTGCCCAGCTTCCTCATTGCCACCAGGATCGAGATGCCGATCAACGGCACGCCAATCACGATCGGAATTGTCCTGTTCCATTTCGCCTTGGCCGTTGTGATTTCTGCGGCGGTCAGCAGTTCGCCTGGAAACGTCGCGTTCGGCTTCACAAGCCAGACATCGATCGCCGCTCCGAATGCCACGAAGACAAGCAGGTACGGCCAGGATTCCGCATTGGCCCAGCCCAGGATGGCGTACACTGCCGTGATGAAATAGCGGTCCGCGATATGGCCCAAACGTGAGAGCACATGCACCTCGCTGCAATGGCGCCGTGATTCTTCATCCTGTTCCTTAACTTTTGGTAGATGGCCGGGTCGTTTTTCCAACTGAATTGCCCCGAATCCCCTGCCCCGCTATATATCCGGCACAGACTAGAGGGTTTCCATGACCTACTGCGTCGGGTTGCTGGTGCGTGAGGGACTGGTGATGATTTCCGATACCCGCACCAATGCGGGAATCGACAACATCGCCTCGTTCCGCAAACTGCACGTGTTCGAGGAGCCAGGCGAGCGCGTGCTGACGGTGGCGAGCTCGGGCAACCTCTCGATCACGCAATCGGTCCTGTCGTTGCTGGCCGAGGGATTCCAGCACCCCGACAGCGGCGAGACCCTGTTGCTTTCCAAGTGCGAGACCATGTTCCAGGCGGCGCAGCTCGTCGGCCGCGCCGTCCGCGAAGTCTATCGCGTCGACGGCGCCAGCCTGGAGCAGCAGGGCGGGCGCTTCGAGGTCTCGTTCCTGCTGGGCGGGCAGATCAAGGAGCGGCGGCTGCGCCTTTATATGATCTACGCCGCTGGCAATTTCATCGAAGCGACGTCGGACACGCCGTTCCTGCAGATCGGCGAGACCAAATACGGCAAGCCGATCCTGGACCGCGCGGTGACCTACAACACCGATCTCTATGACGCGCTGAAGATCGGCCTCATCTCTATGGATTCGACCATGCGCTCCAACCTCGCGGTCGGGCTGCCGCTGGACGTCATGATCCTGCGGCGCGATGCGATGCAGACCGAGCTCAAGCACCGGATCGAGGCCGGCGATCCCTATTTCGAGGATCTGCGCGAGCGCTGGTCGGAGGCGCTGAAAACGGCGCACCTCGCGATTCCCCGGCCCAGTTACGGCCTCAAGGCAAGCTCCTGACATTTTCTGGCAGCATGCCGGAGTAACATTGGGTCAGTTTCGTTTCTGCGATGGAGACCCACATGGACAAGATCATCTTCCATCACGCGCCGATGAGCCGCAGCAATATCGTGCACTGGATGCTCGAGGAACTGGGCGTGCCCTATGAGCTCCACGCGATAAGCCTGGAGCGGGGCGATCACAAGAAGCCCGGCTATCTCGCCATCAACCCGATGGGCAAGGTGCCCGCGATCACGCACCAAGGTGTCACGATCACCGAGGCGGCTGCCATTTGCATTTATCTCGCGGACGAGTTTCCGGCGGCGAAACTGTCGGTGCCGATCGGCGATCCCAAGCGAGGCATCTATCTCAAATGGCTGTTCTTCAGCCCAAGCTGCCTCGAGCAAGCGATGATCGACCGAGCGAACAATCGGACGCCGGTGCCGGCACGCTCGTCATCCTACGGCGATTACGACACCGTGATGGACACGGTCGCGCAGGCAGTGGTGGACGGGCCGTATCTGGTCGGCGATCATTTCACCGCCGCCGATGTCGTCCTCGGATCGTGCCTGCAATATGGAATCATGATCAAGGGTATTCCGGAGCGGCCGGAATTCAGCGCCTATCTCGGACGGCTGCGCGACCGGCCGGCCCTGCAGCGCTCGTTTGCCAAGAACCAAGCGCTGTACTCCGAACTGCATCCGACCGGCTGACGAGCCTCTAGAACGGGCAATTGTCGCGGCCGCAACGCGTCGCGCCGATGGCGGGAACGTAGGCGTTGCAGACCCTGCACTGCGCCATGTCTTCGATCGGCTTCGCGGGCTTGCCCTTTGCGCCCTTGGTCGCCGCAGTGCGCTGGTTGCGGTCGAGTTCCGCCTGTTCGCGCCGCCGGATCTGGTTGCGTCGATGCCACCACCAGACGGCACCGATCACGAGGACGATCAGAAGCAGCTTGGGCAAAGTTGGAAGCGTAAACATCGGGCCATTTAGCCCGACCGGCGCGCCGGGTCAAGGAAACCCTGGAGCATGGTGGCCGCATTTTCTGCGCCGAACCGGCGGACCACTTCGGCGGAAAATGCTCTAGGCGCCGACGATCATCGGCAGCGGCGCGCCGTCGCGCAAAATGCGCTCCAGCAGCGGCGAAAAACTGCCGTCGGCTTCGTGCACGATGAGGCCGGGCAGCAGGATCGCCGGCAAGCGCTGATCAAGCCGCCCGGCGACGATCGCGCGATGCGCGGCGGCGCCTGCCTTCGGATGCAGCGGCAGGATCGCAATGCCGCCACAGCGGCTGTCGAGCAGCGCCAGCAATTCCGGCAGCCGGTCGGCGCGGTGGATGAAGGTGATGGTGCCGCCCGGACGCGCCGTCCTTGCCGCCGCTGCCACCCAGGCCGCGAGACCCGCATCGCCCTCGATGTTCGCCAGCGCCTTCACCGGATTGTCGGACGGCGTCGCGGTGCCGCGCTTGAGGTACGGCGGGTTGACGATCACGTGATCTGCGGGCCTGGCATAGATCGGCAGCGTGCGGTCGAGGATGTCGCCCGCGAGAAAGCGCACGCGATCCGCAACGTTGTTCTCCTGCGCGTTCCGGTTGGCGAGTTCCGCCAGCTCACTCTGCAGGTCCACGCCGATGCATTGCACATCCGGAACGCGCCGCGCGAGGCACAGGGCCGCCGTGCCGACGCCGCAGCCGAGATCGACGATGGTCTCTCCCGGCTCGGCCGGGCAAGCTGCCGCCAGCAGGATCGGATCGATGGCGACGCGATAGCCCAGCGCCGGCTGATGCAAGGTCACGCGACCACCGAGGACGGTATCGAGGGTGGTCGGCAGCGGCGCGGGCGGGGTGTCGTTCATGATGCGGCCCGCCGCGCCGCAGTTGGATAGATCAGTGCAAATCGCTCGAGAACAACCGGCATGTCGGGGCTGGGCGTGCGGCCGAGGACCGCACAGCGCCGCGAGAAATAGTCCCAGTGCGCGGCGCGCCAATAATCCAGCGAGCAGTCGCCCTCGCCTTCCGCCGCGGCGAAATCCGCATCGACCGCTTCGTAGGGGCGCATGTCGACCTGCGTCGTCTGGATGACCAGCAGCGGCGCGCCGGCATGATCGGTGACGAGACTATAGCCGCCGAGAATGGGCATCATGCTCGGATCCGCCTCGGCCTCCCACAGCAGGCCGGCGGTCGCGCGCTTGCGGCCATGCAGCACCAGCTCCGCCAGCTCGCGCGCGAGCCGTCCGCTGTCCCCGAAATGCCAGACCTGATAGTCGGCGGCTGCCGGCAAGTCCGGCACGCCCCTACAGGCCGTGCGCCAGAAATCCTGATGGCGCGTCTCTGCGTTGCTGCTTACAGCTATCCGCTTTGTTCCGGCTCGTGCCATTCCTTCGCACTCTTGAGGATCGTGACCGCCGTCTCGTATTCGTCGTCCGCCACCATCAGGCGCTGCGGTATGACGCCGAGGCTGCCCTGCACGATGCTGGCATGGGTGTCGAACAGGATCGCGGTGACACCGCCATCCGACAGCAAGGCGGTCAGAAAGGACAGCCTGACCGGATCAGTGCTGCGCGCGATCTCTTTCACGCTATTTCTCCGGGATTTATCATAAGGCCTGCGTCGATTGTTGCCATTGCGTTCGCTAATCGGGGCATTATGCTGCCAATCGGCGGCTTGCACCATGCGGTTGCGTGGCGCTGTCCGCCGGCAATGGGGCAGGGTCGAGGCGGCGCTGTTGGCGCAGCCGGAAAGGGATTGCGTGGCGGTCATCGTCAATCTGGAGACCGGGCGGGACAAGCAGCCGGACGCGCTGGAACGCCTGACGTACCTGGTGCGCGACGATCTGGACCGGGTCAACGAGCTGATCCTAAAGCACATGCAGAGCCCGGTGGCGCTGATCCCGCAACTGGCGGGGCATATCATCGCAGCCGGCGGCAAGCGGCTCCGGCCGGTCCTCACGTTGGCGGCGGCCAGGCTGTGCGGCCATCCGGGCGTGCGGGCTGCGGGCCTGGCGGCCTGCGTCGAATTCATCCACACCGCCACCCTGCTGCATGACGACGTGGTGGATGAGAGCGACCTCAGGCGCGGCGAAGCCTCCGCCAACGTCCTCTGGGGCAACAAAGCGAGCGTGCTGGTTGGCGATTTCCTGTTCAGCCGCGCCTTCCAGCTGATGGTCGCGGACGGATCGCTGCGCATCCTGGAGATCCTGTGCGGCGCCTCGGCCAAGATCGCCGAGGGCGAAGTTCTGCAGCTCATGACCAGCAACGATACCGCGACCACCGAGCAAGCCTATCTCGAGGTCATCAAGGGCAAGACCGCCATTCTGTTCTCGGCTGCCTGCGAAGTCGGCGCGGTGCTGGCCGACCGGCCGAAGCGCGAGCAGGAAGCGCTGGCGAGCTTCGGGCTCAATCTCGGCATCGCGTTCCAACTCATCGACGATGCGCTGGATTATTCCGCCAAGCAGGAAGCCTTGGGCAAGACCGTCGGCGACGATTTCCGTGAGGGCAAGATCACCCTGCCCGTCATCCTCGCTTTCCTGCGCGGCGATGAAGCTGAACGCGACTTCTGGCGCCGTACGCTGGAGCGGCAGGAGCAGGCGGCGAGCGACCTTGCCGAAGCGCAGCGCCTGATCGCCAAGCACAACGCCCTCGGCGACACGGTGCGGCGCGCTACCCATTACGGCGCGGTCGCGCGCGACGCCCTCGGCATCTTTCCCGACAGTGCCGACAAGCGCGCGCTGATCGAGGTGGTCGATTTCTGCATTCGCAGGGGGCACTAGCTGGCGCTGCCGTCGATCAGCGCTCTCCGAGCGCTCGATGCGGTAGCGCGGCTGGGCAGCGTGGCGCGGGCCGCCGCGGAGCTCAACATCACGCGCAGTGCGATCAGCCATCAGTTGCGGTTCCTGGAACGTGAACTGGGTTTCGCGGTGATCGAACGCGATGGGCGCGGTGTCGTCCTGACGCCGCGCGGCGAATCCTATGCACGCGAAGTGCGTAAGGCGCTGCAGACCCTGTCCGATGCGCGGGCCAGGTCGGTGGATGCGGCGCTGAGTGGTCGGCTGGTGGTCAGTTGCGCACCGGGTTTCGCGAGCTTCTGGTTGTGCGCGGAGATCGGTGCGTTCCAGAACGCGCATCCGCAAGCGCGCATCAGCGTCGTCACACCAAAGCGGTTCGACGATGTCAGCGCGGCGGACATCGACATCTTCATCGCCTTCGGCCGCGGCGAGTGGAGTGGAAAGTGGTACGAGCTGCTCGCCAACCTGCATGAGACGCCGGTCTGCTCGCCCACACTTATCAACGCCTGCGGTGGCCTCGCCGAGCCGAACGACATCGCCAAGGTGACGCTGCTGCATCTCGCCGATCACAGCGACTGGACGCAATGGCTGATGGCAGCTGGCGCGGATGAGGTCGATCCGGCGCAGGGCATCGTGTTCTCCGACATGCACCTAGTGATCGCCGCCGCGCTGGCCGGCCAGGGCATCGCGATCGGCGATCCGATCATCGCGGGCGGCGCGCTCTCCGCCGGCCGGCTGGTACGGCCGTTCGCGCTCGCCATCCGGGCGCCCAGCTCGTACTACTTGGTCGCGGATCGGGGCCGGCTGCGGCAGCCGCTGGTGAAGGCGTTCCGGGGCTGGATCACCGGTCGGCTGGCGGAAGCCAGCAGCGCCGAGGACTGACCTTGAGTGAACAAAACTCACCAATTCAGCAAAATCTATTCGATTTTCAGCAAATCACCTTCACGCTAGGCTGACCGCCCCATCCTTTGAGGAGGCCGCCCGTGAATGCACCGCTCGCAAGCCCGACCACCGAGACTTTCAGCCTGAAGCGCCGCGCCGAGGGCGGCAGCACGCCCGCGATGAATTACTGGGGCTGCAAATCCGAATATGGCGTGCTGACCGACGTGCTCCTGGCCAAGGCGGACCACATCAAGCACCTCTCCACCTCCTCGCTGTCGCGCAAATATCTGCGCGAGGCGCCGTGCAACATCGAGGTGGCCAAGAAGCAGCATGCCGAGCTGATCGGCGCCTACGAGCATTTCGGCGTGAAGGTCCACTATCACCAGATGGACCCGAACCTGCCCTATCAGGTCTATGCGCGGGATTCGAGCTTCATGACGCCGTACGGCGCGGTCATCACCAACATGGCCAATTGGTGGCGCCGGGGCGAGAATTTCGCGGCCATCCGGACCTATCAGGCGATGGGAATTCCTATCTATGACATGATCACCGCCGGCCATTTCGAAGGCGGGGATTTCAACGTGATCGAGCCGGGCTGCGTCCTCATCGGGTGCGGCGGCGAACGTACGCAGGACGAAGCGGTCCAGCAGGTCAAAGGCTGGTTCGAGAAGGAAGGGTGGGAGGTAAAGCCCACCTATTTCGACCCCTTCTACGTCCATATCGACCTGATGGTGGTCATGATCGCCGAGAAGCTGGCGGCGGTGTGCCTGGAGACGACGGCGCCAGACGTGGTCGCCTGGCTCAAGGCCAAGAAGATCGAGATCATCCCCGTCCCGTTCCAGGACACGGTGACACTGGGTTGCAACGTGATGTCGCTCGGCAAGGACCGGGTGATCGCGCCCAAGCACAGCCGGACACTGATCGAGGCGCTGAAGGCGCGCGGCTTCAGCGTGGCCGAGATGGACATGAGCGAGATCTCCAAGACCGGCGGCGGCATCCATTGCATGGCGCAGGCGCTGCGCCGGGAAGAGGCGTGAGGGCGCAGAAAGCTTGACCGTTCGGCCAAGTCGGGAAAACCCGCCGAACCAATCCGGCGCGACGCGCAGAGACTTGAGACGGTCGGAATAAGTCAAGAACCGGCAGCCGGATGACGTAGGGATAGATTGACGGGCCGGAAGGTCCGTGACAGCGTACCCGAGGCACGGGCCGAGCGGGCGAGATCAGGCGCCACGTATCGGAAAACAAACAAGAACTGAGACGCAGGGAGGGCCTACGAGCTGATGCGGAGCAACCGCCGGCTTGGCCTCTACGAAGAAAATCCAACTGACCCGCGCGAGGCAGCGGGCAGGAATGTTTTTGCCTAACTCGAAGGAGGGAAGTTTCGATGTCTGAGAGCATGGAGAAACTGAAGCTGGCGGAAAAACTGGTGAGCCGCGGGAAGGTCTCGCGCCGCCAGTTCGTCCAGTTGGCGCTGGCCGCCGGCTTCACCGCAGCGACAGCCCAGACGATGTTCGTCAAGGCGGCGCGTGCCGAGCCCAAAAAAGGCGGCTCCGCGAAGTTCGGGCTGGCGCATGGCGCGACCACCGACTCACTGGATCCCGCCGGATACCCGGACACTGGCACGCAGATCCCGTTTGCCGGCGCAATGTCCAACAATCTGACCGTGGTCGATGCCGACGGGAATATCCACCCGGATCTCGCTGAATCCTTCGAGGCGGGCGACGATGCGGCGACCTGGAGGTTCAAGATCCGCAACGGCGTCACCTTCCACAACGGCAAGAGCGTGACGCCAGACGACGTGATCGCATCCTTCCAGCATCACATGGGTGCGGATTCCAAGTCGGCAGCCAAGTCGCTACTCGCCGACGTCAAGGAGATCAAGGCCGACGGCAAGGACGTCGTCGTCTTCAAGCTGGGAGCGCCGAACGCCGACTTCCCGTACGTGGCCAGCGAGTATCACATCCCGATCATGCCGGTGAAGGACGGCAAGGCCGACTGGCAGTCCGGCGTGCGCACTGGCGCATACGTCTATGGCGATTGGGAACCAGGCGTCCGTGCCCACCTGACCCGCAATCCGAACTACTACGGTACCGCCTGGTTCGATGATGTCGAGTTCCTGACGATCGCCGACGTGACAGCCCGCACCGCGGCGCTGACAGCCGGCCAGGTCCATTGGGCGAGCCGTGCGGACCTCAAGACGCTGAACCTGCTGAAGCGCGATCCCAACGTCAATATCGACGAGGTCACCGGCCTCGGCCACTACACGTTCCCGATGCATGTCGACACTGCGCCATTCGACAACATCGACGTGCGGACAGCGCTGAAATACGCGGTCAATCGCCAGGACATCGTCGACAAGGTCTTCCTCGGTCACGCCACGCCGGGCAACGACAATCCGATCGCGAAATCGGTCAAGTTCGCGATCGATCCGGAGCCGAAATTTACCTATGATCCGGAGAAGGCGAAGTTCCACCTGAAGAGGGCCGGAATGGAGAACCTCAAGGTCGATCTGTCGGTGGCGGACGCCGCTTTCAACGGCGCGGTGGATGCCGCCGTGCTCTATCAGCAACATGCCAAGACGGCGGGCATCGACATCAACATCGTGCGCGAACCGAATGACGGCTACTGGGACAATGTGTGGCTGAAGAAGGCCTGGTGCGCCAGCTACTGGGGCGGCCGCCCGACCTGTGACTGGATGTTCACATCCGTCTATGCCAAGGGCGCCGGCTGGAACGAGACGAACTGGGCGAATCCGCGGTTCAACGAGTTGCTCGTCCAGGGCCGCGCCGAGACGGACGAGAAGAAGCGTGCCGCGATCTATGCCGAGATGCAGCAGCTTTGCCACGACGATTGCGGCGCCCTGGTGCTGGTGTTCAACAACTATGTCGACGCGTCCTCCAAGAAGCTCGCGCACAACAAGATCGCGGGCAACTGGGAAGGCGACGGCTTCAAGATCGCCGAACGCTGGTGGTTTGCGTAACGCTTGACAACACGGCCGGTCGACTCATTTGACAGGTCGACCGGCCCGGCGGAAATTGGGGTCTTCCCGGCCTGGGCCGGGAAGGAACCATTGGCTCTGAAGCAAGACAATGAACCCAGTTCTCAGAACCGTTCTGCAGCGCTTGGGGCTGGGCATCGCGACATTGTTCGTGGTGTCCATCATCATTTCGCTGACCATCGAGTTGCTGCCCGGCGATTTCGCGAAAGCGGTCTTGGGGCAGGCGGCGACGCCCGAGACCGTGGCGGCGTTCCAGCACTCAGTCGGGCTCGATCAATCGCCGGTCGTCCGCTATTTCAAGTGGGTCGGCGGCATTCTGCAGGGCGATTTCGGCGAATCCTACGCCAGCGCAGGAAGTCTCGCAGGCCATCGTCGCCTGGTCGCCGACATGATTGGGCCGCGATTGCTGAACACGCTGTTCCTCGCCAGTGCCGCCGCGCTGATCGCGGTGCCGTTGTCACTGGTTCTTGGGATGATGGCGGCGCTCTATCGCAACAGCATCTTCGATCGCGCCGTCAACGTCATCAGCCTGACAGCGATCTCGTCGCCGGAGTTCTTCCTCGCCTACATCCTCATCATGTTCCTGGCGGTGAAGTTCCCGATCTTCATTTCGCTCGCGAGCATAACGCCGGGCATGCCGTTCCTGGACCGGCTGTATGCGATCGTCCTGCCGACCCTCACGCTCGTCTTGGTGATCCTCGCGCACATGATGCGAATGACCCGGGCGGCGATCATCAACCTGCTCGCCAGCCCCTATATCGAGATGAGCCGCCTCAAAGGCGCGACGCCGAAGCAGATCATCATGCGGCACGCCTTGCCGAATGCGTGGGCGCCGATCGTCAACGTCATCGCCCTCAATCTGGCCTACCTGGTGGTCGGCGTGGTCATCGTCGAGGCTGTGTTCACCTATCCCGGCATCGGACAGCTGATGGTCGACGCAGTGTCGAAACGTGATCAGCCGGTCGTCCAGGGATGCGCCCTGGTGTTCGCGATGACCTACATCCTGCTCAACCTGCTGGCCGACATCGTCACCATCGTTTCCAACCCGCGCCTCCTGCATCCCCGATGACGGAAAACGCGCAAAGCCCGCACAACGCCATGCTGGTCGCGCCCATCCGCCGGCGCAGCAAGATGACGCGGCTATGGCGCGCCTTGCGAAAGGCGCCGCCCAGCGCCTGGTTCGGGCTGATTGTCATCGTCGTTTACATCTTCACGGCGATCTTTGCACCGCTGCTGGCGCCCTATTCCGAAACCGAGCTGATCGGCGGCGCGTTCGAACCCTGGGGCGGCAAGTTCATACTGGGTACCGACCAACTGGGCCGCGATATGCTCTCGCGCATGATCTATGGCGCCCGAAACACCGTCGGCATCGCATTTCTGACGGCCATCCTGTCATTCGTGCTGGGCGGCGCGCTGGGACTGACGGCGGCCATCTCCGGCAGATGGATCGATCAGTTGCTCAGCCGCTCTGTCGACGTGCTGATGTCGATCCCACCGTTGATCTTCGCCCTGGTCCTGCTCTCGATCGTCGGTTCCTCGGTGCCGAACCTGATCATCATCATGGCCGTGCTGGATTCGACCCGCGTGTTCCGCCTGAGCCGGTCGGTCGCGCAGGGGGTCGTCGTGATGGACTACGTGGAAGCGGCGCGGCTGCGCGGAGAAAAGCTGCCCTGGATCATGCGCCGGGAGATCCTGCCCAACATCATGCCGCCCCTGGTGGCGGAATTCGGCCTTCGCTTCTGCTTTGTGTTCCTCACCATCAGCGCCCTCTCCTTCCTCGGGCTCGGCATCCAGCCGCCGACCGCCGACTGGGGCTCGATGGTGCGGGACAACGCGGCCCTGATCACCTATGGCGACATCACGCCGTTGCTTCCCGCCGGGGCGATTGCGCTGCTGACCGTCAGCGTCAACTTGGTGGTCGACTGGTTCCTGCACAAGACGAGCGGATTGCGCGAATGAACGACAATGTAAAGACCCCGGGCGGCGCGCGTACCAAGGGCGACGTCCTGCTGGAGATACGAGACCTCAAGATCGAGGGTGAGAGCGACGAGGTCTGGCGCCCGATCGTCAAGGGCGTCGATCTCAGCTTGAAGCGCGGGGAAGTGCTGGGCCTGATCGGAGAATCCGGCGCTGGCAAGTCTACCATCGGACTCGCCGCCATGGGGTTTGCCCGCGCTGGCTGTCGCATTTCCGGCGGCAGCATCATGTTCGACGGCATTGACCTGTTGACCGCCGGCGACGAGAAGCGGCGCAGGCTGCGCGGATCCCGTATCGCCTATGTGGCGCAGAGCGCGGCCGCTTCGTTCAATCCGGCGCATCAGCTGATGTCGCAGACGATCGAGGCCGAACTGCGCGAGGGCATCCGGGGCCGCACCGACGCCGAGAAGGATGCGATCGAGCTTTATCGCCGGCTGCGTCTGCCCCATCCGGACGAGATCGGGTTCCGCTATCCGCACCAGGTGTCCGGTGGACAGCTCCAGCGCGCAATGACCGCGATGGCGATGACCTGCCGGCCCGACCTCATCATCTTCGACGAGCCGACCACGGCACTCGACGTCACGACACAGGTCGAAGTGCTGGCGGCCATCCGTGACATTGTGGAGCAATTCAATACCGCCGCCATCTACATCACCCACGATCTGGCAGTAGTGGCTCAGATGGCCGACCGGATCAAAGTACTGCGCTACGGCAAAGCGGTGGAAGAGGCGCCGACCCGCGAGATGCTGGCGAACCCGCGCGAGGAATACACCAAGTCGCTGTGGTCGGTCCGCAAGCTGGGCAAGCAGGAGCAGCCGGGTGGAGACCCGGTGCTTCGGGTCACCAATGTCACCGCAGCCTATGGCAACGCCGTCCGCGTGCTGAACGACGTGACGGTAACCGTGCCGCGCGGACGCACCGTCGCGGTGGTCGGCGAATCCGGCTCGGGCAAGTCGACGCTGGCGCGGGCTATCACCGGCCTGCTGCCGCCGATGCAAGGCGAGATCGTGTTCAATGGCAAGACGCTGCCGCGCGCGCTCAAGGATCGCGATCCGGACACGCTGCGCCGCATCCAGATGATCTACCAGATGCCGGATACCGCGCTCAATCCGCGCCAGACGGTCTACGAGGCAATCGGCCGGCCGGTCGAGTTCTACCGCGGCCTGACCGGCGCCAAGAAAGACGCGCGCATCGCCGAGCTGCTGAAGCTGATCGAGATGGATGAGGGGTACGTCGACCGCTACCCTGGTGAGCTGTCCGGCGGCCAGAAGCAGCGCATCTGCATCGCCCGCGCGCTGGCGGCGGAGCCGGAGCTGATCATCTGCGACGAGGTGACCTCCGCCCTCGACCAGATTGTGCAGGAAGGCATCCTGCAATTGCTCATGAGATTGCAGCGCGAGCTCGATGTCTCATATCTCTTCATCACCCACGACATTGCGACCGTGCGCGCGATCTCCGACGAGATCGTGGTTATGTTCCAGGGCCGCGTGGTACAGCAGGGCGCAAAGACCAAGGTGTTGTCGCCCCCGCACCCGGCCTACACCGAACTGCTGTTGTCGTCGGTGCCGGAAATGGATCCGGACTGGCTGACGAACCTGCTCGCCCGCCGCAAGGTGACGCCGGAAGCGATGAAGGCGGGGGATCGCTGAGAGGCGCCGAGAATCCCGCCGGGCCGGTACATCCGCGGCCCGGCGGGGTCTCGGCAGCGGGCGTGATGCCGCGCCCGCCGATACTCAAGCCTGTTGGGGCGTAAGGTCGACCGACCACAGGGCCGCATCGGCGACGTCGCGCAGGGTCACGGTCATCACGCGGGTATCGCCAGCGATCTTCACGTGGCCGAAGAATTGCAGCCCGGCGGCCGGCGAAACGCCGTCCGGCGCGCCGTCGGCCGACTTCACGTATTTCGCTTCCGGCCCGAACGTCATGTCGAGATCGTTGGGGCCGAAGGTGCCGGCATGGATCGGGCCGGAGACAAATTCCCAGAACGGGTTGAAATCCTGGAACGCCGCCTTGCTGGGATCGAAATAATGTGCGGCGGTGTAGTGCACGTCGGCGGTCAGCCAGACCGTGTTGCGGATACCTGCCGCTTTCATGAAGGACAGCAATTCGGCGAGTTCCATCTCGCGGCCCTTTGGCGCGCCGGGCTCGTTGTTGGCGATTGCCTCGAATCCTTTCTTGTTCTTTGCGTCGTCGTAGACCAGCAGCGACAGCGGCATGTCGGCGGAGATGATCTTCCAGGTCGCTTTCGAAGCCAGCAGCTCGCGCTTCAGCCATTCGATCTGCTCGCGGCCGAGGAACACGGTGTTCGGGCCGGGCGCGGTTTCCAGATTGTCGCCGTTGGGACCGCGATAGCGCCGCATGTCGATGAAGAAGATGTCGAGCAGCGGGCCGTAGGCCACCTTGCGGTAGACGCGGTTCTGCTCCGCCGCGATAGGCGCGATCGGCATGTATTCGTGGAACGCCCGCGCCGCGCGCGCCGCCAATAGGCGCACGTTCTTTTCGGTGTAGCGGTCGTCGAACTGCTTGGAATCCGACCAGTTGTTGAGGACTTCGTGGTCGTCCCACTGCGCCAGCATCGGCACCTGGGCGTTGAAGGCGACGAGGTTCTTGTCCAGCAGGTTGTATTTGTACTGGCCGCGGTACTCAGCCAGCGTTTCGGCGACCTTGGACTTTTCCTCGGTCATCACGTTCTTCCACTTGGTGCCGTCGGGCAGATCGACCTCCGCGATCAGCGCGCCGTCGGCATAGATCGTGTCGCCGCAATGGATGAAGAAATCCGGCTGGTGGTTCAGCATGGTCGCATAGGCCTTCATGCCGCCGCGATCGAGATCGATGCCCCAACCCTGCCCTGCGGTGTCGCCGGACCAGGTGAAGGAGACATCGCGCAGATCGGCAGGCGCTGTGCGGAAGCGGCCGCTCATCGGCTCCGACACGGCATTCACGTCGGTCAAGTCGGAGAAGGTCACGCGATAGAAGATGTCCTGGCCGGCCGGCAGATCCTCGGCCAGCAGCTTCGCGACATAGTCATTCTCCGGCAGCACGTCGACATAGGGCAGCGTCCGGGCGTCCCGGAAGCCCTCCGTCGTCGCCACTTCGAACGTCGCGCGGGCGGGGCGGTCTGTGCGCGCCCAAACGACGCCATGATTCGTGCCGATATCGCCCGATTGCAGGCCGTGGGTCACCAGCGGCCGCGTGGCGGCGCGCGACAGGCGCGGCATGGCAAGCCCGACCGGGACCATCAGGGCACTCGCACCGGCGAGTTTCAGGAAATTGCGCCGGGATTTCGGTCGGGAAGGCAGCATGCGCGGCATCGCGACTCTCCTTGGGGTTCGTGCGGGGAGAGCGATGCTCGCCGCGAACCATGACGATCCGGAATCAAGAGCGTTAATGTTTCGCGAACAAGCTCCAGGCAGCCGGCGCCAAACGGACGCGTTCCGGCTTTTTGGCCGGTGCCGAAGGAGCGCCGGAAAATGCTGATTTCGTGGGATTTTCGGCGGGATTGGGGGAGCTTGCAAGGGTCGCCCGTCCAGGGCTTGCCTCGGGCCGGCGGCCTCTGTATATACCCCCTCGCCCATAAGTTCCCGACCGGGGCTTCTAGCCCCGTTTCTTATGTGTCGGAGTGTAGCTCAGCCTGGTAGAGCACTACGTTCGGGACGTAGGGGCCGGAGGTTCGAATCCTCTCACTCCGACCATTCTCCCTATTTTACCCACTTCCCGCGGTCGCTCGATAAGGGCGACGGCGAAGGGAACGCGCTCGGGGGACGGGCTCGGCCCTTGCCGCCGCCATGGCTCGGCGATGTGAGGGGGAAACGTCGCCGGCCACGCCACTGCGAGTGGCCAATAAAAGGCAATTCGCAACCCCAGCAAAAGTTCCGGACCGCCGCACGCTTTTGTTGCGGTCGGCTTTCAGCAGCTTCACGGCATCTTTAGGCAGGGAGCGCAAACAAAAGGGGCGCCTCATGCGACGCCCCTTAGCATTTGATGCGAGACGTTGCGGGTCTCTATGCCGCCTTGCGATTCTTCTCCTTGGCGAACGGGCTGAGGCCCAGCCATTGCTGCATCGAGCGCGCCAGTGTCTTATCGCCGGAAAGTTCCAGGCGGCCCGCATCCAGCTCCGCCTGCACGCTGGTCAGGCCCATCCAGATCGCCGTCATGGTGCGCAGGGAGCATTCGACGAACATATCCACCTCGTAGCCCGGATCGACCGGACAGAGATCGACCAAGCGGTTCTCGATCACCAGCCAGTAATATTGCCGGGATGCCGGCAGCTCCGGATAGTGGAACTGGATGGTTGAGCGTCGCGCCGGCATCGGCGTCAAATCGAGGCTGCGTCGCATGTCCCACATCAGCAACGACGGATCGAGATTCTTCAGCGACAATTGCGTCTCCACCCAGCGCTGGCCCCAGATGCCGAGGGACATGACGAACGAGCGCAACTCCTGCCCGGCCTGCGTCAGATGATATTCGACAATGCCGGAGTGGCTGGTGGGATGCGTCTCGATCACGCCCGCCTGCTCCAGTTCCTTGAGGCGCTTCGACAATAAGGTCGGCGACATGCGAGGCACGCCGCGGCGCAGATCGTTGAAGCGGACGCTGCCCGACAACAGTTCGCGCAGAATCAGCGGTGTCCAACGCGAGCAGATGATCTCCGACGCCATCGCGACGGGGCAGAATTGGCCGTAGCCACCCATTTGATCCATCGAAGCCTCCCCTCTGTTGGAAGATGCTACGTCCGGCAAGGGTCCGGCGCTACTACAGATTCTGGACCAGTGCGGTCGAAAGGGGTTGAATCCGTCATCCAGTGGTCAAAATTTATCGTATTATATCAAAGTCGTAAGCCAGAGCGCTGGATTCCGAGACGCCGGGCTACAAATACTGAACTAGATCGCCGGCCTCGGCAGCGCGATGATCCGACCAGTGGGCGAGATCATCATGATTTGAGGAGTACTCCAATGGCTGCGGTGGAACTGAAACCTATACCGACCAATAGCGATCTGGTCGCAATCGCCCGTCGACTCGGACAAGACTTTGCCAAGCATGCGGCGGAGATGGACGAAACCGACACCTTCGTCGGCGAGCATTACGATGCCTTGAAAGCAGCCGGCCTAGTCGAGGCCGGCGTGCCGAAGGAACTGGGCGGCGGCGGACACGATGTCGATGCCCTGGCCGCCATGCTGCGCGAGCTGGCGCGTCATTGCAGCTCCACCGCCCTCGCCTTCTCCATGCATACGCACCAGGTGGCGATCCCGGCCTGGCGTTGGGTGCATCAGAAGGCGCCGGTCGAGCCGCTGCTCAAGCGCGTGGCGGCGGAGCGGATCATCCTGATGACGAGCGGCGGGTCCGATTGGGTCCCCGGCGGGGGCAAGGCGGAGAAGGTCGAAGGTGGGTTTCGCATCACCGCGCGCAAGGTGTTCGCGTCGGGCGCGCCGGTCGGCAATCTGCTGATGACCAGCGCGGTGTGGGACAATGAGGGCGGCAGCGAGGGGCCGCAAGTGCTGCATTTCGGGATCCCGATGAACTCGCCCAATGTGCGCATCGTTCCGATCTGGAAAACGCTGGGCATGCGCGCCACCGGCTCGCACGACGTGATGATCGAGGGCCATGTCGTGCCGGATGCCGGGATTGCGCTGAAGCGCAAGGCCGGCGAATGGCACCTAGTGTTCCACACCATCGTGATGATCGCCATTCCACTGATCTACTCGGTCTATCTGGGCGTGGCGGAGAGCGCCCGCGACATCGCGCTGGAACTGGCGCGCAAGCGCCGGCCGGACCCGCACACCACCGAACTGGCCGGGAAAATGGAAACCGCGCTGCGCGGCGCACAATTGGGCCATGCTTCCATGATGGCAGCTGCGCGCAGCAGCAAGCCGGGTCCGGAAACCACGAACGAGGTGATGATCGGGCGCAGCCTCGTCGCCAGTCACGCGATTGCGGCCGTTGACCTGGCGATGGAGACGGCGGGCGGGGCGGGGTTCTATCGCGCAGCGGGATTGGAGCGGCGCTTCCGCGATATCCAGGGCGCGCGCTATCACCCGATGCAGAGCGGAACGCAGGCGACCTTCGCAGGCAGTCTGGCTCTAGGTCTACCCATCGATCGCGTGTTCTAAAAGTCTGTGAATTGCGGCCGGCGGGAAGCGAGTATCGCTTCCCGCCATTCATCGGAATGGTGCGTCAGTTGCGGTAATAGTAGTAGCCGTCACCGCCGTAGATAAGCTGATCCTGGGGGATGACCCGATAGGCAGGACGCACATACACCACGTCGACCTCATCATAGGCCGGCGACCGATAAACTACCTCACGGTCGTAAGATGTACGGGGGGCTGAGTGATCGGCGTACGCGGTCTCATTATACCTGTTCTCCCGCGTCGTGCCGCATCCGACAACGGCTGCACCAGCTACTACAAGCGCCGCGATTGGAAGCAGTTTCATAGTCGCCTCCTTAATCGGTGTAGTAGTAGCGGGTAACCGGCACATAGCGATAGGCTGGCCGCGTTGTCACTGTGCTGTAGGCCGGCTGGGCCGTCACTACGCGATAAGCAGGAACCGGCTGGTAGTAGACATATGGCTCCTGCACGTAGACGACCTCGCGCGGTTGGACGACCGTCGGCTGGACGATCTTGGTCTCTTTAACGACTTTGGTCTCTTCGACATTGGCAGGCCGATACATCACCAGATGATCATTGCCCTTGCCCGAACGATACGGCGCACTGTTGCAACCCGCGATCACTGCGCCCGCCAGGACGCATACGAGCACTCGTGAGAAGACGGTCATCGCCTTAACTCCTTCTCGCCAATCCGTTCCCCAATAAACAGATGGCGTGACAATCCGTCCCCACCTCGACCATCGCCTCGCCAAGTGGTTAAGATGACGCTCTACTGTGGGGTGCGGCGCACATGTCTTTCGATCTGCTGAATTCACTGGGCGACATGCTTTCGACCGAGCCGGACATCCTGGAAAAGCATGCCTGCGACTGGTCGAACGTGAACCGGCAGCGGCCGCGCGCGGTGTTGCGTCCGCGCTCGGTTGCGGAGGTGTCGGCTGCCCTTCGGCTATGTCATGAGGCGGGGATCGCCATTGTGCCACAGGGTGGCCTGACGGGCCTTGCCGGCGGCGCGACGCCGCAAGATGGGCAAGTAGCGCTGTCGCTGGAACGTCTGAAGGGCGTCGAGGAGATCGACAGGGACAGCGCCACCATGACCGTGCTGGCGGGAACCCCGCTCGAAGTCGCGCAGAAGGCGGCGGAGGAGGCAGGTCTCTATCTGGCATTGGACATCGGCTCGCGCGGTTCCTGCCAGATCGGCGGCAATGTCGCGACCAATGCCGGCGGCAATCACGTGATCCGCTACGGCATGGCGCGCGCGCAAGTGCTGGGGCTCGAGACTGTCCTCGCGGACGGCACGATCCTGACCTCCCTCACCAAAGTGATGAAGAACAATGCGGGCTATGACCTCAACCAGCTTTTCATCGGCTCGGAGGGAACGCTCGGCATCGTGACGCGGGTGGTGCTGCGGCTGCATGCGCAGCCGCGCAGCAAGAGCACCGCCCTCATCGCTACGACCGGCTATGAAGCGACGGTCAAATTGCTCCGACGGTTGCAGAATGCGCTGGGCGATATCAGCGCGTTCGAAGCCATGTGGCCGGATTTCTATCGCTACGTCACCGATCACCCGTCGACCGGCATCAAGCCGATGGCGGACGGCCATCCGTTCTATGCCCTGACCGAGTTCCAGGGCAGCGAGCCGGAGCGCGACGGCGGACGGCTGGAAGAGTGCCTCGGCGCGGCGATCGAGGATGGCGAAGCGCTGGACGCCCTGATCGCGCAGTCCGAGCGCGAGGCGCGGAGCTTCTGGACCATCCGCGAAGGCGGCGCGCTCGACCTGCTGCCCTATCTCATCAATTTCGACGTCAGCGCGCCGACCGCGCAACTGGGCGCGCTGGCGGAGCGTTTGAAGGCGGCGCTGGTCGCGCGCTGGCCGGACGGGCTGTTCTTCGTCTATGGACATATCGGCGACGGCAACATCCACTTGTCGGCCTGGGCGGGCGGCACGCTGGAGGCTGTGGCGCATGAGATGGACGAGATCGTCTATGGCGAGGTGCGCCGCATCGGCGGCAGCATTTCCGCCGAGCACGGCATCGGCGCGTTGAAGCGCGCCTATCTGGGCCACAGCCGGTCGGCGGCGGAGATCGAACTGATGCGCCGCATCAAGGCCGCCCTCGACCCCAAGGGCATCCTCAATCCGGGAAAGGTGATTTGAATGCAATCCATCCGCTCCGTTTCGGTCGTCGGCTGTCATGCGGAGGGCGATGTCGGGGATGTCATCGTCGGCGGCGTGCTGCCGCCCGCCGGCGCCACCATGTTCGAGCAGATGCGCGCCATGGAGCGCGAGCACGACCATATCCGCAAGCTGCTGATGTGCGAGCCGCGCGGTTCGGTCGCGCGGCACCTCAACTTCATCGTGCCGGCGACGCGCGCCGATTGCGATCTCGGCGTCATCATCATGGAGCCGACGGAATACGTGCCGATGTCCGGCTCCAACCTCATCTGCACCATCACGGTGGCGCTGGAGACCGGCATCGTGCCGATGAAGGAGCCGACCACCGAGGTGACGGTCGATACCCCGGCCGGGCCGGTCAAGGCCGTTGCGAAATGCCGCGACGGCAAATGCCAGTCCGTCGAGTTCGGCAACGTGCCCTGCTTTGTCGACAGGCTGGACGCTGTCATCGACGTGGCGGGAGTGGGCGCGATCACGCTCGACGTAGCCTATGGCGGCATGTTCTACGCGATCGTGGATGCGACCAAGCTGGGCTATGAGATCGTGCCCGGCGAGGCACGCGAACTGGCCGTGCTGGGTGAGAAAGTGCGACTGGCAGCGCGCGAGCAGCTGAAGGTCGTGCATCCGGAGAATCCGGGAATCAACGGCGTCTCGATCGTGCAGCTCAACCGGCCGTTCCAGGGCGTCGGCCAGGCGACGCGCAACACCTGCATCGTCGCGCCGGGACGCTCCGACCGCTCCCCGACCGGCACCGGCACCTGCGCGCGCATGGCCGTGCTGCACGCCCGCAAGCAGATGACGGTGGGCGACCACATGTATCACGAGAGCATCATCGGCTCGCGCTTCAAGGGCACAATCGCGGGCGAAACCAAGATCGCCGGCCGCCCCGCCATCCTGCCCCGCATCGAGGGGCGCGCCTGGATCACCGGCTTCCATACCTACTGCCTCGATGCCGGCGATCCCTATCCGCAGGGTTACGTGGTGGCGGATAGCTGGGGCGTGACCGGGACGATGCGGCAGTGACTGATGATGCGGCACCGCAGGGCAAGCCACTGCAACAGATGGCTTTTCCGCATATCAACGAAAGATTCACCATTTCTATTCACAATTTGCGGCAAATCCGTCCTGACACAGGAGTTCCCTGCGGATGTCCGCGGTTGCCGGCAAATTCAGCGTCGAACAGTACGAGGCGATCAATCCGACTGCCTCGGTCAAGCATGCCGGCAAGAAGCTGACCTATGCCGTGCCCAACCGCACGACGCTGTGGCGCGTGGAGACGCTCTTCACCAAGGAGCCATCCACCATTGCCTGGCTGTCCGGCTTTGCCGCCGACAGCGCATTTCTGGATGTCGGCGCCAATGTCGGGATGTATTCGGTGTTTGCGGCGATCGTGCCTGGCGCGCGGGTGTTCGCATTCGAGCCGGAATCGCAGAACTACGCGCTGCTCTGCAAGAATATCGTTCAGAACCAGCTGTCAGAGCGGGTCGTCGCCTTTTCGGCGGCACTGTCCGATGAGGAGACGTTCGGCAAGATCCACCTGTCCAATTTTGCAGTCGGCGGTTCCTGCCACTCCTTCGGCGAGGCGGTCGATTTCAACCTGCAAAAGAAGGCGTTCGAATTCACCCAGGGCTGCTATTCGACCACCATCGACAAGCTGGTGCAGACCGGCGTGATGCCGGTACCTGCCAACATCAAGATCGACGTGGATGGCTTCGAGCACAAGGTGGTAGCGGGTGCGCGCGAGACGCTGACCGATCGCACGGTCCAGTCGCTGTTGATCGAGATCAATCCCAAGCTCGCCGAACACCAGTGGATCATCACGCACCTCCAATCGCTCGGCTTCAGCTACGATCAGGGTCAGGTCGACAAAGCGGCGCGCGCAGACGGCTCCTTCAAGGGTATCGGTGAATATGTTTTCCGCCGCTAAGCTGCATGTGATGTATCAGATCGCGAATGCAGCGTTTCGCGAATTTCCGTTCCCCCACATCTATGTAAAGGATGTCTTTCCGCCGAAATTCTTCGAGCAGGTCCTGGAGCAGCTGCCCAGCAACGATCAGTATATGCGGCTGGTGGACACTGGCCGGGTCGGCATGGGCTATTCGACCGCCCGCCTGTCCTTGTTTCCAGAGAAGCTGGCAGAAAGCGGCCTCAGCAAAGGCCAGCGACAGTTCTGGGACGGCATGTTCACGACGTTCGGCGGCAATGAGTTCAGCAGCCTGATCTTTCAGAAATTCCGGCCCTATATCGAGCGTCGGTTCACCAAGTCCCATCCCGGCGGCGTGACGCTCAATCCGAAGCCCGAGGTGTTCCTGATGCGGGACCTGCAGACCTATTCGCTGGGCCCCCACACCGATTCGCCGGCAAAGCTGGTGTCCATGCTGTTCTATCTGCCGGCGGACGATAGGCGCCCGGAGCTTGGCACCGCCGTCTATGTGCCGAAGGACCGCGCTTTCACCTGTCCGGGCGGGCCGCATCATGATCGCGCGAATTTCGATCACATGATGACACTGCCCTATGGCCGGAACGTGCTGGTGGCGTTCCCGAAAACACTGAATTGCTTCCACGGCGTGGAAGTGCTGACGGACACCGACAGCCGGCGGGACATCTTCTTCTTCGATCTCAAATCGAAGAGCTAGGCACCCCGCCTCGAACGGGACGCGCTAGGCCGCGAGCTGCTGCAGGCGGCTCATCAGGTAGTCGAGGTTGCGCTCGTCGAGCTTTTCCAGGCGCGTCAGGACGCGCTCGATCACCCTGGTTGCGAAGCGCTGGCGGTCGCGATCGCCGCCGTCATAGTCCATGTCCCGCGCCACGTCGAAGGCAGCACGGAAGGCCGGAAACAGGTCGAGCGGCAGGTGGGCGTATTGATAGATCGATTGCATGCCGAGCACGCCCTGATCGTGGATCAGCAGGCGGGCATTGATGATCGGCACGCCCGACAGCACCGACATGGCAGCCTCGAAGAACGCCATGTCGCCGCTGCACAGCGAGCGCAGGAGCAGTGTCGGCGACAGGCGGCCGGCGCTGTGGAGCTGCTGGGCAAACTCGATCACGTCGGCGTTCTTGGCGCCTGCCGGCAGCAGCATGATGGTGGCGCGCTCGCGCGCGGACAGCACCAGGTCCGCCGCCATTTCGTCGGACATGTCGTGCCGTTCGACCAGATAGTCGCGCATGCTCTGCGACACAATGGTCACAATGCGCTCGGACAAGGCCAGCGGCAGGTTGGGCCGCGAGACCAGCGAATTCGTCACCAGGACGTCGGAGCCGTGCTTGTCGAGAATCTTGGACACCTCGGCATCGCCGAGCGCAGCGCCCTTGTTGGCGGCCAGCGCGGCCACCACGCCGCTGTTCTTGCCATGGTCGATCAGGGCATTGGCGACTTCACCGGAAACCTCGGCGCGCTTGGCGACCGCGGTCTGCTTTTCCGCGCTGGAGGAGCGCACGATGTCGACGAGGTCAGCGTCGCTCAGCACCTTGGAGAATTCGAGAACCGGCAGCGAGACCTGCTCCACGTCCTTCGCCATCCTCAGCGCGATATCGTGCGGCAGATTCGCACTCGACTTCAGATGACTGGAGAGGGATTCGCGAACCTTGACCTCGGCGTCCTGCACCATGACGCGGAAGATCTGCTCGGCGAGCGCGCGCTCCGAGGCGGACAGCGCTCCCTGCGAGAACGCCTCGGCGACCTTGGCAGCAGTTTCGGCACGCAAGTCCCCACTGGGGTTCGCAACGAGCCGTTGGACATCCGCCGCGGTCAGCATTTGTGCCATGAGCAAACTCCGTAATTCTGGCGCGACTCCCTGATTCGACGCCGTCTGCCCAGTCAAACAAAGAAGGGTTAATAATCCGCTACTTCGGCACCTTTACGCCGGCCACCGCGCGCTCGACGGTGCGGGATAGTTTATCAACGATTTCATCAACTTGCGCCTCGGCCAAAATGAACGGCGGGGCCAGCACAACGTGGTCGCCGCGAACCCCATCGATACAGCCGCCGGTAGGGTAGCACACAATCCCCTCTTCGAAACCGGTGCGCCGCACACGTTGCCATAGTTTGGCTTTTGGGTCGAAGGGCTCCTTGGTGTCGCGGTCCGCCACCAGCTCCAGCCCGATGAACAGGCCCCGCCCCCGGATGTCGCCGACATGCGGATGCTGGCCGAACCTTTCCTGCAGTCGGCCAAACAGCAGAGCGCTCAAATGCCGCACGCGCGCGAGGAGCCCCTCCTGCTCGATCGCCTTCTGCACGCCGAGGGCCGCCGCGACCGAGATGGCGTGGCCGGCATAAGTGTGGCCGTGCTTGAGGCTGCCCGAGCCGCCGGCGATGGCCTCGAAGATCGTCTGCGAGATCAGGAGGCCACCGATCGGCTGGTAGCCACCTCCCAGGCCCTTGGCCATGGTGAGGATGTCGGGTGCGACGCCATCTTCGTTGCAGGCATACATGTGGCCGGTGCGCCCCATGCCGCACATCACTTCGTCGAACACCAGCAGCACGCCATGGCGGTCGCAGATCTCGCGCAGGCGCTTGAGATACCCCGGCACCGGCGGCGCGCAGCCAAGGGAGGCGCCGACCACCGGCTCGCAGAAAAACGCCGCGACATTCTCCGCGCCGAGGCGCTGGATGGCGGCCTCCAGCTCGTCGGCGACGCGCAGTCCGTATTCCTCCGCGCTCTCCTCCGCCCGGCGGTCGCGATATTCGTAGCAGGGCGCGACGTGCGTGACGTCCATCAGCAGCGGCTGGTACGGCGCGCGCCGGTTCGCATCACCGCCAAGGGCCAGCGCGCCCAGCGTGTTGCCGTGATAGGAGCGTTCGCGCGCGATGAACAGGCGCCGCGAGGGCTGGCCGATTTCCAGGAAATATTGCCGCGCCAGCTTCATCGCGGCTTCGACCGCTTCCGAGCCGCTGCCGACGAAAAAGGTCTTGGTGAGGCCGGCCGGAGCCTGCGCCACCAGCCGCTCCGACAGCTCCTCGATCGCCGGCGTGGTGAAGAACATGGAATAGGCGTAGGCGACCGCGTCGAGCTGGCGCTTGATCTCCTCGATCACCAGCGGATGGGAATGGCCGAGGCAGGAGACCGCCGGACCGCCGGACGCATCGAGATAGCGCTTGCCGTCGTCGTCGATGAGATAGGCGCCTTCCCCCTTCACGATGACGGGGACGGGGTTCTGCAGTTCGCGTTGGAACAGCGCGCTTTTCTTGGGCTCCAGCAGCATCGGAAATTCCTAGGCCAGGTCTATGCCAAATCTATGTCTGAGTGGTCAGGACGCGCACCACCACGTCCTGGAACGCTTCGCCCGCGGCGCGATCGAAGGCGTCCACGATCTCCGGCAGCGCGTTGCCGGCGGCGGCCACTTTCTGCTCGATCGCGATATTCGCGACGATGCGCCGGTCCGGCATGCGCACCAGCTTGGCCGTCAGGCGTAAATGCGCCGTCGGCGCTTCGCCGCTGAATTCCGCCTGGAAATCGCGCAGCTCCGACTGCAGCACGTAATCGGGCCGGAGGCCGACCGCGTCGCGCCCGACCGCGACGATCGCGCCGGACGCCTCGAAGCTCTCGATCAGCTTGTCCTGCAGCAGGACCGGTGCGTTGTCGGCCCAGGCGCCCTTGGCGAAATATTCGATGACGCCGGGCGAACGGGTCAGAGCAATGCGCGTGGTGTCGAGATCGGCGGAGGCGACCGGCGTGCCCACCACCAGTTGCCAGTCGGCCTTCGGCAGGGACCGGTCGAACTGCGTGACCGCCGACAAGGTATAGAGCGGCACGGGATCATTCACCTTGGGGATGACGCCGCACCCCCCAAGCGCGGTCCCCGCGCCGAGCAGCATGAAATGGCGGCGCGTCGTCATGGTGTGTTGACTCCGGTGTTGCGGTCGTTCAGCAGGAACCGCGCCGGATCCTTTTCGAACTGGTGCGAGATGCGGGTCATGGAGGCGACCAGCCGGCGCAATTCGCTTACCAGCTCGCCCGCTTCGTACAGCGTGGTGGCGGAGAACTGCTTCAAGGGTTCGCGGTTGTCGGCGATTACGCCGGAGAGCTGCTTCGAGGTCTTGTTGAAACTCTCTGCCATCAAGGCGAAATTGTGCGCCGCCTTGGTGGCATCGCCGCGCACGTCGCCGACCGTGCCGCGCAGCTCGACCGCGAGGGCGGAGAATTCCTTGGCCGCGTTGTTCATTTCCTGGATTGCGCCGCTGGCGTTGCTCATCACGCCTTCGGCCGAGGTCACCCCACCCGACAATTGCGAGGTGATGGCTTCAAGATTGGAGAGGGAATTGCTGAACGCCTGACGATTCTTGTCGCTGAGCAGATCGTTCATGCGGTTGGTGATATCGTCGATCTTGCTGAGAAGATCAGGCACGCGGCGCACGATCTGTTCCAGTGCGGATGGGCCGGCCGTGATCTCGCTATCAGGCGCCAGCAGCGCGGCGCTGTTGGTGCCGCGGCTGATCTGGACGATCACACCCCCGGCGATGCCCTGCAACTCGATCGTCGCCCTCGAATCCACGTGGATCGGCGTGCCGGAGCGGATCGCAAGATCGACGCGCGCCAATTCGCTGTTTTCCGGATCGATGCGGACGTCGGTCACCCGCCCGACCGGGATGCCACCGAACAGGACCGTGCTATCGACCCGCAGCTGCGACACCGAGCCAGAAAACCGCACATAGTAATCGTAGTATTGGGCCTCGCCTTGAAAACGGGCCAACCAGAATACGAAGAAGGCGATGGCCAGTACGGTGCTGAGGACGAACGCCCCGACGGTGATGTGCTTGGCGCGGGTTTCCATGGGTCCAGGCTCCCGCTCAATCCGCCGCGATGCCGGCGGCACGGGCGCGGGGCCCGTGGAAATAGCTCTGAATCCAGGGATGCGGATCGCGCATCAGTTCTTCCAGGGTCCCCACTTTGATCTTCCTGTCTACCAGGACGGCAATCCGGTCGCAAATCGTGACCAGCGAATCGAGGTCGTGGGTGATCATGATCACAGTCAGGCCCAAACTCTGTTGCAAGCTGCGGATCAACTGGTCGAAGTCGGCGGCGCCGATCGGGTCGAGGCCGGCGGTCGGCTCGTCCAGGAACAGGATTTCGGGGTCGAGCGACAAAGCGCGGGCCAGACCGACGCGCTTTTTCATGCCGCCCGAAAGCTGCGACGGGTATTTGGCGGTCGCCTCTATCGGCAGGCCAACCAGCTTGACCTTCAGGCCGGCCAGTTCGTCCATCAGCTCCTGCGGGATGTCGCCGCGCTCGCGCATCGGCGCCTGGATGTTCTCGGCGACCGTAAGCGAGGAGAACAACGCGCCGTTCTGGAACAGGACGCCCCAGCGGGTCTGCAGGCGACGCAACGCCTCATCATCCAGTTCGCGCGTCAACTGGCCGAGGACGCGGATATCCCCCTCCGCCGGACGGTTGAGGCCGATGATCGTGCGGAGCAGCACCGATTTGCCGGAGCCCGAGCCGCCGACCACGCCCAGCACCTCGCCCCGGCGGATGTCGAGGTCGAGACCGTCATGCAGCACCTGCTCGCCGAAGCGGTTCACCAGGCCCCTTATCTCGATGACGTTTGCGCTGCGCTCGGGCATCTAGATGCTCAGGATCGAGAACAGGATGGAGAACAAGGCATCGAAGATGATGACCAGAAAGATACCCTCCACCACCGCGCGGGTGGTCATGATGCCAACACTTTCCGCACTGCCGGTCACGCGCAGGCCTTCGAAGCAGCCGACCAACGCGATCAGGATGGCGAAGACCGGCGCTTTCACCATGCCGACCCAGAATTGCGTCGCGGTCACCACGTCGTTCAGCCGGCCGACGTACTGGCCGAACGTCATGTCGACCAGCAGCACGCACATGACGCCGCCGCCCAGCAGTCCCATGAGATCCGCGAAGAAAGTCAGGATCGGCAGCGTGATGATCAGCGCGGCGACGCGCGGGATCACCAGCACTTCCATCGGATCGAGGCCCATGGTGCGCAGCGCATCGACCTCCTCACTGACCTGCATGGTGCCGATCTGCGCCGTGAAGGCAGAGCCCGAGCGGCCAGCGACGACGATCGCGGTCAGCAGAATGCCCATCTCGCGCAGGACGGAGATGCCGACCATGTTGACGGTCAGGAACTGGGCGTTGAATTGCCGCAACTGGTCCGCGCCCTGATAAGCAAGGACAACGCCGACCAGGAACGAGATGAGGCTGACGATCGGCAAAGCATTGATGCCGGTCTGCTCGATATGGACCAGCAGCGGTATCCAGCGGAACCGTCGCGGATTGGCGATGACGCGCCCGGTCGCCAGCACGAACTCGCCGAAGAAGGCGATCAGATCCAGCGTCTCGGTCCAGACGTTTTCGACGCCGGCTCCGACCTCCGCGACCCAGTCGACGATTGTCCGCTCTCTCGGCCTGTCGGGAATGACCTTGGGCCCGGCGGTCAGGACCCGTTCCGCCAATGGCTGGAATTCGGGCGGCAGGTTCTGCCACGGAATCTCCTGCCGCTCGCCCTGGCTTGTGGCGCGCGCCAGCAGCCAGGCGCCAGCGGTGTCTATGGCTTCGATCTCGCCCAGGTCCAGGGCGCGGGCGGGCGTGTCCTTGGGCAGGGATTCGACCTGACGGTCCAGCTCGGCCACGTATTCGACCGTCCAGGCTCCACCTGCCTGCAGCACGGCGCCCTCGCGCCCTTGCGCAAGTTTGATCCAGCCGGGTTGATCGGTCATATGCCCGAGAAATTCCTCTCTCGCCAAGGCGGCCGCAGTGTAGTGTCGGGGTCATATTGGTCGCAACTGCCATCGCACAGCGGGCCGGAGCCGGACTACGGCCGTTCTGGAATTGCTGAGTCGAAGGAGGCTAGATGGATCGTTCGGTGCCGCCCAGCATCAAGGGGCACAATGTGCTGACTGCGAAGCATTCCGCCGTCGATTCGCGCGGCGCGCTGCGCGTGGAACTGATCGACGGCCTGAAGGTGCGGCTGACGCGCCCGGTTCCGCACGAAGACGGCCACGTGATCGAGATCGCCCGGCAAGGCTGGGAAATTCTGGACGAGCCAGTCGTCCAGGTCCACATGACCACGACGTTGCCCGGACGGCATCGTGCGTGGGGTCTCCATCGCCGCAGCACAGATCGCCTGTTTGTGGCGCACGGCCTGGTCAAGATTGCCGTCTATGACGGCCGCACCGAGTCGCCGACCTTTGGATTCGTCAACGAGTTCACTCTGAGCGACCGCAACCCCGGGCTCGTGGTGGTGCCGCCCAATCTCTATCACGGCTGGAAGAATATCGGGACCGACGAGGCGATCGTCATCAACATGCCGACCAGCACCTACCAGTACGACGAGCCTGACGCCTGGGATCTGCCCTGGGACAGCAAGGCCGCCGAAGAGCTGATCCCCTATCGGTTCTGACGACCGGCGTGGGCGTCAGATCGCCAGCACGGTGCTCAGATGCTGCGGCAGCTCCTGCTCGGCATGCCGGGTCAGGTCTTTCGGCAACTCGGCCGTCACCATCCTGCGGGTCGCATCGCCCAACTCCATCCTGAGGTCGCCGAGAGTGGCGGGCGGCGCCACCAGGATGAGCCGGTCGAACGACTTTGTGGCCGCGGCGGCGTCCAGGACCTTCGCCATCTCGCGCGCGAACTTGTGCTTCTCAAAGCGATGCCATTCGGTCTGCGGCTCCAGGGCAGAGCGGCCCTCGCCGACGCTGCCGAACGAGCGCCCCGGCTTGTCGGTCAGGATCTCCCGGTCATGATGGTGCAGATCGGCCTTATGGGTGGCGCCGGATACCGGCTGAAGTCCCTTGCCGACCCCGTGATTGGCATAGAGGCGGGCCCGGGCGCCATCGGCGACCAGAACATATGTAACCGTCTTCTTCATAGTTCGCTCCGGGAAATGGCAAAACCCCTCTCAGGCGGCGCCTGGCGGCGACGCCCTCTATGCCATGTAGGCGTTTGCCCGGCTGGCGCAATGGGTAAAAACACGGATTGCCGGCCCGCCCGATGCCGGGCAGGAGGCTGCCGGATCCGGTCGAGCTCGACCAAGCGATGCGGCCGAAACCGCATCGCCGTCGAACGCGGGTCGCTGTCAGATGTAGTAGGCCTTCAGCGGCTCGAAGCCGTTGAAATTCACCGCCGAATAGGTGGTGGTGTAGGCGCCGGTCGAGAAGATGCGCACGCGGTCGCCGATCTTGAGATCGCGCGGCATGTGGTAGTTGGCCTTGTCATAGAGGATGTCGGCGGAATCGCAGGTCGGGCCTGCCAGGACCACCGGCCCCTCCTCCTCGCCCATCTCGCGCACCGGGCGGATACGATAGCGGATGCCCTCGCCTTCGACCTCGGCCAGGCCGCCGAAACGGCCAATGTCGAGATAGACCCAGCGGCGATCCTCGCCATAGCTCTTGGTGGAGATCAGCACGACCTCGGCCTCCAGCACGCCGGCATCGCCCACCATGTAGCGGCCGGGCTCCACGATCATGCGCGGCAGGTCGTTGCCGAAATGCCTGGTCACCGCGTTCATAATGGCATCGCCATAGGCACCGATCGCTTCGACCGGCGACTTGTAGTGCGCCGGAAAGCCGCCGCCGAGATCGATCATCTGCAGGTCGATGCCGGCCTTCGCCACCTGGCGGAACACCTTCTTGGCCGAGGCGACGGCGGAATCCCACTGGCCCGGCTGCATCTGCTGCGAGCCGACATGGAACGAGACGCCATAGGGCTCCAGCCCAAGCTCGCGTGCCCGGATCAGCAGGTCAGCCGCCATCTTGGGCGCGCAGCCGAACTTGCGGTTCAGCGGCCAGAGGGCGCCTTCGCCGTCGATCAGGATGCGGCAGAAAACCTGCGCGCCCGGCGCGGCGGCGGCGATCTTTTCCAGCTCCGCCTTGCTGTCGAAGGCGTAGAGACGCACGCCCCGGGCATGGGCCCAGGCGATGTCCGACTGCTTCTTGATGGTGTTGCCGAAGGAGATCCGCTCCGGCGCGACGCCGAGGGATAGAACCTGTGCGATCTCGCCGGCCGAGGCAGTGTCGAAGCTGGCGCCGAGCTCGGCCAGGCGCGAGAGCACTTCCTGCGCCGGATTGGCCTTCACCGCATAGAACACTTCGGCGAGCGGCAGCGCGCTTGTCAGCCCGCGATACTTTTCCGCCACCACGTCCAGATCGACCACCAGGCATGGGGTGGCGGGACGTCGCTCGTTCAGGAATTGCTCGACTTTGTCGGACATTCTTTGTTTCCTCCGTGGCCGCCTTCACCCCGAGCGGCCATAGGGCATTCACCAAAAAGAAATCGCCGCAGGGTGCTGCAGCCCGACCTTACCCAGTCGGCGGTGCGCCCCTTGCGGCGATTGCCGTGTTGGCTTGCCTGAGAATATGGGTTCAAAAGTTTAGAATTTGTCACTGAACTGACGCGGCAGCGCAGAATTTGTGAAACCGCCGCGGCCAGCCGGCAGTACCACGTTGTGCGGGGCCAGGGTTGTCGAAGGCGGGCGGCCCGCCGCTATTCCTTCGCCTGCTCGACCGGCTCGATCAACTCCTTCAGCGGGTAGCCGGCGAACTTCTTGGTCTCCGCCATGATGACGTTGGTAGTGACGGAGGCGATGTTCGGCTCTTCCTCGATGAGGCTGTGATGTAGCTCCACGTAGTCACCGACCGAGCGGCAGACGAAGTGGACGATGTAGTCGAAATTACCGGAGATCTGGTAGCAGGCGATCGCCTGCGGCGTGCGCTCGATCAGGCGCTCGAATGCGCCCTGCTGCGTACGGCCGTGCTTGTGCAGAGTGACGAAAGACAGGATCTCGACATGGTCGGTCAGCATGGCGAGGTCGACATCGGCGCGATATCCCTGGATCACCTTGCTGCGTTCCAACGCACGGTGCCGGGAGTGGCAAGGGCTGGCGGACAGCCCCGCCTTCGCCGCCAGCTCCAGGTTGCTCATGCGGCCCTGCTCCTGCAGGGCGCTCAGGATCTTGAGGTCGATCCGGTCGATCTTGTGCGGCTTGCGAACTGCCATGCCCCATCCCCCAACCGGCCCAGCAAGCGGGCCGAATGGCGCGATGCTTAGGCAGAATGCGGCCGGACTGCAAGGGCCGCGAGGACACATCGCCAGGCAGGTCGCCGCTTTCCAACCGCGGCATGGGCTGTTATCTAGGGCGCCGCGTCGCACTCCAGCCGGCAGGTGTTCCGATGGATCTCAAGGCCCATATCCGCCACGTCCCCGATTTTCCGAAGCCGGGCATCCTGTTCTACGACATCTCCACCCTGCTGGCGCACGGCCCCGCCTGGAAGGAGACGGTGAACCGCCTGGTCACCGCAGTCACGCCGCTGGAGCCGGATCTGCTGGTCGGGATTGAATCGCGCGGCTTCCTAGTGGCGGCGCCGCTGTCCTACCTGATGGGCTGCGGCTTCGTGATGGTGCGCAAGCGCGGCAAGCTGCCGGGCGACGTGATCCAGCACCATTACGACCTGGAGTACGGCACCGACACGGTGGAGATCCAGGCCGATGCCATCAAGAAGGGTCAGCGCGTGGTCGTGCTGGACGATTTGCTCGCGACCGGCGGGACCTTGCAAGCCGCCATCGCACTGCTGCGCAAGGTCGGCGGCGATGTGGTCGGCGCCGCCTGCATCATCGAGCTGGCGTTCCTCGCTGGACGGGCCAAGCTCGACGTTCCGTTCCGCTCGATGATCTCGTACGAGTCCTGATCGCGCAAAGATGCCGACCGTCACGCTCTATCGCCCGGTCGGCCCCAAGGAATTGGGGCTGATCGAAGCTAGCGGATGGCGCGCCTTCCCGCCGCGTCTGCCGGAGCAGCCCATTTTCTATCCGGTCCTCAACGAGGAATACGCGATCCAGATCGCCCGCGACTGGAACGTGAAGGCAAGCGGCGCCGGCTATGTGACGCGCTTCGAGGTCGACGCGGAGTTCGTCAAGCGATACGCACCGCAGACTGTCGGCTCCGCCGTGCATCGCGAGCTGTGGGTCCCGGCCGAGGAACTCGAGGAGTTCAACCGACATATCGTCGGCACGATCACCGTGACGCGCAGATTCCCCGAGGCGTGATCCCGATCAGGCCAGCGCCCTCGCGACTGTCTCCGCCAACCGGAGCAGCGCGTGGTCGCTGCCGCGCGGGCCGATGAGGGAGAGGCCGACGGCGGCGCCGTCAACAAGGCCGGCCGGCACTTGCACCTGCGGCAGGCGGCCGAGGCCAGCGATCGCGGTCAGGCTCAGGGTGCGGTCGCGGAACCGGGCGAGTTCGTCCTTGCCGGCATCGAGGCGCGGGGCGATGGCGCCGGCGGTCGGGGTCAGCAGCACGCCGTCAAGCGCCAACAGGCGTTCGAGATGCGCGGCAACCCGCACGCGGAATGCGCGCTCGTCGCCCTCGGGCGTGGCGGATACGGACTTGCACAGGGCGAAGCGCTCGGCGATCTCCGGCCCGAAGGCCGGTTTGCGCGCTTCGATCCACGCGCCATGGACGGCCCAGATCTCGCGCGGTTGCAGCACGCGGAACTGCCGCATCCATTCGCCGAGGCCGCCCAGTTCGCCCGCGAGGTCCAGCTCCGCCGTGACCGGCAGGGCGGAACGCGACAGCGCTTCCTGGACCTTGCCCGTGACGGCGGAATCGGCGAGCGCGAAGGCATCGCGCGCGACATAGAGGCGGCTGAGCGAGATGCCCGCGCGATCGGACGGCAACAGCATGTCGCCCGCGCGACGCAACGTCGCCGCATCGCGCGCGAACCAGCCGACGGTATCAAAACTCGGCGCCAGCGGCATGACGCCGGCATCGTCCACGGCGCCGTAGGTGGGGCGGATACCGAAAATCCCGTTGAGGCAGGCGGGAATCCGCACCGAGCCGCCGGTGTCGCTGCCCAGCGCCAGATCGACGATGCCGTGGCCGACCGCGGATGCGGAGCCACAGGACGAGCCACCCGGAATGCGGTCCGGCGTCACGGCGTTGCGCGGCGTTCCGTAGTGGAAGTTCTGCCCGTTGAGGCTGAAGGCAAGTTCATCGGTGATGGTCTTGCCGTTCATGCGCGCGCCGGCATCCAGCAGCTTCTGGACAGCCGGCGCGTTCGCGGCCGCCGGTCCATGGCTGGCCAGCCAATCTGGATTGCCGCAACCGGTGACGCGGCCGGCGATGTCGAAGATGTCCTTGGTCGCGAAAGTCAGATCATGGAGCGGGCCGTCGGCGGCACCGGCGATCTCGAAATCGCCATGAGGACAGAACGCTCCGGTCGCCAGGGCGGCGGGGGAGAGACTCATGTCTCGATGCCGTCGTCCTTGGTCTCGATCGGCTCGTGGCTATCCTCCTGCGGATCCAGGCGCCGGATGATGATGTCGCCGTTGGGCAGGATTTCGGGCGCGGCGTAGCGCGGGACGGTCGTGATGAGCAGGTCGAGTGCCCGCATCATCTTGGTGAGCGCCTCGTTGGCGAGCCGCTCCGCCTCCGTGGCGTTGTCCTGGAGCGAATCGGCACTCGCGCCACCGATCGGGGCGGCAAGCAGGCATAGGGCAAAAAGCGGCAAGAGACGCGCGCGCATCGCGACCTCCCTCTCAATGAAGATGCATGCCGTATCCTGACGCGATCCGCGTTGCAATGCCAGTGTTCCAATGCTTTGCGTCTTCACAAATCGGGGTACGGCCATGCGTCCGGTCGGCTTGACACGATTTTGACGATCCTTGCTTTATTGGCGCGCCACTTGTGAGGGAGTTGAGGCCATGGCGAGGGATTCCAGGCATCCGTTTGTGCTGGATCGGGACGCGTTCGATGCGCTGGGCAACGAAACGGTCAAGATGCTGGGCGCCTATCTGCGCGCCTTGCCCAATGAGCCGGTGGATCGGGTCGTGCCGAAGGACGTGCGGCAACGGCTGATCTCGCTGCCGCTGCCCGAGCACGGGCAGTCGCCGGAGGAGATCCTTGATTTCCTGCGACGCGAGATCATGCCCTGGCCGATCGCGACCGGGCACAAGCGCTCCTATGGGTGGGTCAACTCGCCGCCGGCGCCGATCGCCCTGCTGGCGGATGCGGTCGCCAGCACGATGGATTGCGGGCTCGACGGCTTCGATCACTCGGCCATTTTCCTGATGGCCAGTCTCGGGCGCTGGATCATGGAGTTGGTCGGCTTTCCGACGGAAGGCAGCCTCTGCATCCTGCTCAGCGGCGGATCCTCGGCGACGCTGAACGCGCTGACGACCGCACGCCATCGCGCCGCCGCGCGCGACGGCTGGAACATGCGCACCGAAGGGCTGCAGAGCGGACGCAAGCGCCTCATCCTCTATAGCAGCGCGGAAAGCCATTCCTCGATCCAGAAATGCGCCGAGCAGCTCGGCATCGGGACCGACAATCTCAGGGCGATCGAAGCGGATGCCGATTTCCGCATGAAGCCATCGGCGCTGCGCGCGGCGATCACGGCCGATCTCGCGGCCGGGCACCTGCCCTTCGCCGTCGTCGCGTGCGGCGGGGCGACCAACACCGGCGCCATCGATCCGCTGGATGAGATCGCCGACATCGCGGCCGAGTTCGACATCTGGCTGCATGTCGATGGTGCGTTCGGCGCCTGGGCGGCGCTCGATCCCGCCTATCGCGAGCGGTTCCGCGCCTTCGCGCGCGTGGATTCGATCACGCTCAATCCGCACAAATGGCTGCAAGTGCCGATCGATTGCGGCGCGCTGCTGACCCGCCATCCGGAGGCGCACCGCGCCGCCTATTCCCTGACGCCGGACTATCTGGAAGCCGGACATAGCGAAGCGCCCTGGCCGTACGAACACATGTTCCAGCTCACCTATGGCAACCGCGCGCTCAAGGTGTGGGCCGCGATCGCGCGCCTTGGCCGCGCCGGAATTGCGGAACTGGTGACGCGGTGCAATTCCCTCGCCAAGCTGTTGGAGCGACGGGTGCAGGAAGCACCCGACTTCGAGCTGCTGTCGCCGGCCTCCCTCTCGGTCGTGAATTTCCGCTACCGGCCGGCTGGTAGTGCGCTGGATGATGCCGCGTTGGACGATCTCAATGAACGCATTTCGGAAGCAGTCAGCGCCAGCGGCGAAGCGCATATGCCGACCACGCGCATCCATGGCAAGACATCGCTGCGCGCCTGCTTCCTGCATTACGAGAATGACGAAAGCGATGTCGAGCACCTGATCGCGTTGGCGCGGCGGTTCGGCGGGGGATAGGCAATGCGCCGGCAGCGACAGACATCTTGCAATAATTTTCTACTTAAAATAGAATATTACTGGAGTTCCGATTGGACATGGGTTACGGGAGAGCGGCATGGATCAGGTCGCTGCGGCAATTGGCAGTCCGAATTTTGCGCAACTTGCCAGCCTTATCGCCGCCGTCGGCGCGCTGGGTGCGGCCGCGGCGGGCTTGGTCGATACGACAAAGCTGTTCTGGGGCGGCATGAGCAATGCAGGGTTCTCCTATATCGAGCGCGCCCTTCAGCCATTCCAATTAGCTCTCCAGGATGCGGTCGGTAACGGTAACTGGAAGCGAATGCTCAAGGCCCACTGGCTGAACGGCCGGCCCAAGGACGAGCAAAAGGCAATTGCAACATCCCTCATCCGTGTCGGCTTGAAGGACAACAATGCACGGACCTTGGCTGCGGCCGCAGGCGTTGATCCAGGCGCGCTGGAACAAGCTGCTCAAGCCCTGGCAAACGGCACGCCCTTGACCGAGCAGCAGGTCAATACGCTTGGCCGTTTCAACGCTGCCATCGAGGCCAGGCTCGATGCCGCCTTCGAGCGGGCGGACCAATATTATCGGAATGCAGCGAAGACGTTGGCGGCGGCTATCGCCCTCATTCTGGCATTGGTCGCGGGTGGAATCATGTATGCCGATCAGCTCGTTGCGGCTGGAACGCCAGCGCCCGATCTTGCTACCCTCATAAGTGGCTATCTTGTTACTCGCTATTTCCCGCTCGCCATCGTCGTGGGCTTGATTGCCGTACCGCTTGCTCCGGTCAGCAAGGACCTCGTCTCTGCCCTTGGTGACGCGGTTCGCGCGATGAAAGCGACGAAAGGCTGATGCATGACTATTTTCGTAAGCCTGCGCGAACAAACGACGGCCGGCTCGGTCATCGATGGCCAAGTGTACGAAGGGTTTGCCAACCGGTCGGAGATGAAATGGAAGGACCCGACCTGGCTTAGGTTGCAGGTGAAGGGCAAAGACGTCCTGCTCGCCACTCATGGGTTCAACGTGAACCAGCAGAGGGGCGTGAATTCACTGGGTCGGCTGGGCGACAGGCTGGCACAGAGCCCATCCGCGCAGAATGAGTTTTTCATTGGCGTGCTCTGGCCAGGCGATTGGTGGATTCCGGTCGTGAATTATCCTGCGGAAGCGAGCGATGCAGTGGAGAGCGGCCGGAGACTGGCAACGGTCTGCAACAAGCATCTGACGCTGGCGCGGAGCCTGTCCTTTATTTCGCATAGCCTGGGCGCGCGCGTCATTCTTGAAGCCGTGAAGGGCTTGGTTCCTCGCGCGCGGATTGCATGCATCACCGCCGCCGCCGCAGACTACGACTGTCTGGATGTTCAGTGCGAAGCCGCGAGGAAGAACTGCGACCAGATAGTCAACCTCGCCTCCAACAAAGATACCGTGCTGAAATACGCATATCCGGCCGGCGACTTCCTATCTGACATTTTTGGCGACGATGATAGCCCGCTCAACCGCGCTCTTGGTCTTCGCGGTCCTAAGAACCCATGGTCGACAAACGTCGAACCACATCAGATTCCAGACGGTGCCGAATATGGTCACGGCAACTATCTGCCCCCGTCAGATTCTGTCGCCCCGTCGGGAAAATGGGAAAAGGCCAGCGATTTCATGATCCGCGCCTTTCGCCGAGAGCGGCAGTCCTGGCCCTAGCCTTATAAGACGCTCCCTCGAAATCGTCCGCGCCGCGCATGGTGCCGAAGCGCGTGTGTCCTTGTCACCGGTCATGACGCCAAGAACGCCGGTCACGAGGTCGACCGGCGACCCCATGGGGTCCGCCGCCGGACGCCACTCGGGGCCGCTCGATTGCCCGCCGTGTTAAATAAACTGATCGACTAGATAAATATCTTGACCACCTGTCAACCTGGCGTATGATCACAAAATTCCTTCGCGGCCGGCCGCTTCCAGCGC
>Ga0111539_10000098_pt1 | contig 91568 bp, 97 predicted proteins | sample RhiMethybrSRZTD1_FD_79667 | JGI IMG/M metagenome (GOLD analysis project Ga0111539, IMG submission 79667) | Populus rhizosphere microbial communities from Tennessee, USA - Rhizosphere MetaG P. TD hybrid SRZTD1 (version 2) (version 2) | ecosystem: Host-associated > Plants > Roots > Rhizosphere >...
CGCACCCGCCACCGGTACTGCAGCCGGACCTTCACGTCGCTGAGTCGAATCATCGGCCTCTCCTCTTGGGCAGCTCGGCTGCCCATCTAAGCAGGAGAGGTCAATCCTGAGTAGATACTTCACGGTCGCGCCATGCCTCTTGACACCTTGACCCGAGCGCTTTAGCTTCGCCGCCATATGTGGTGGAATAATTTTCGCGTCCGACTCTTGCTCATCGCTGGAGTCGTGCCGGTGCTGGCGGCCGGTTGCGCCGATCCGTCGATCTTCGCGCGCGTCCGAGACTGGACTCGCGCGCAGCCGCCGGTGGCTCAGGATGCAAACCACGCCCCGTCGCGATCCGACCGGCTTCGCGGCGATGCCGTCGCGGCTTCGGCGAGCGCGCCTGAGCCCGTCATGGTCCAGGAGCGTCGTTCGATTCAGCAACCCGCGCTTCAGCCCCCGGCGCTTCAGCCGGCGGCGCAGCCCGACCCCGGTCTCCCCCCTGCCGCGCCGGAGCCCGACCCGAGGGACGTCATCGACTGGCTTCTGCGGGATCGGCGTTAGGTCTCAGGCGCGCACAGGCGCCGCGCTGCGGAACCGCTTCGCCGCCGCGATCGTCAGCAGAATGAAGCCGGCCAGCACGATCAGCTGCACGATGACGAAAGGCGGCTCGTTCTGCTGCGGCGCCAGCGCGTGGAGCGTCGGAATGTGCAAGAACGCCTGGACGATGCCGACGAAGACGTTGAAGTAGAGCGCAAGGGCCGAGCACACCACGTACACGCTGCGCCAGACTCGTCTGAGATGTAGCCCGTAGAGCGCCACGATCGCGAGCGTGAGCACCACCAGCGACAGCGCGCCCACGACGTGCGACGGCAGCAGGCGATCGGCCGGGAAGCCGTAGCCCGTGACGCTGGTCGCGACCGTCGTCACCAGGAACAGGGCCGTCCAGCCCCTCAGTTGCGTTCCCTCAGCAGACCGACCATGACCACGAAGCCCGTCGCGATCCCGATCAGACTGAGCGCGACGTGAACGGCCGTGAAGGTTCCGAGCGTCATCCCCCAGACCATAATCCCTCCTTAAGTTCCCCGTCGCGTCGGCTCGACGCGCCGAACGTACGGCCGTTTCCCTCTCGGGTCAAACACTGAGCCCGGGCTCCTGCCTCGATCCCGGCTTGTCGTTGAAGCCGCGTCGCGCGAGGAGTATCGTGAAATTCGCTCCACCTCGCGCAATGCATCGGAACAGCTGTCCCCAAAGGAGCGGCGATGGCGAATTCGGTCGGATACCACGAATCTGAAAGCAAGCTGAGACCTGAAACACTCGACAACCATCGGGCGCTCACGTCCATGCAGGAGGAGCTGGAGGCCGCGGACTGGTACGACCAGCGCGTCGACGCGGCCACCGACGGCGACCTGAAAGCAATCCTCGCGCACAACCGCGACGAGGAGAAGGAGCACTTCGCGATGCTCCTCGAGTGGTATCGCCGCCGCGACGCGACGATGGACGCGCACCTCAAAGAATATCTGTTCACGACCGGCTCGTTGATCGCCCGCGAGCAGGCCACCGCCGCCGGCGGCGCCGCCGAGCCGTCGGCCGACGGCAGCGGCTCACTCGGCATCGGTAGCCTGAAGGGCGGTCAGGGACTATGAACAATCTCAAGCGAGAGCTGGCGCCAATCTCGAGCGCCGCGTGGAAAGAGATCGACGCCGAGGCCACCCGCGTCCTCAAGCTGAAGCTCGCCGGCCGGAAGCTCGTCGACTTCGAAGGACCCCTGGGACCGACGGCCGGTGCGGTCAACACCGGACGCCGCGAGCCGCTCGGCGGCTCGCCGGCCGAGAACGTCGAGGCCACTCGCCGCCAGACCGTGCCTCTCATCGAGCTGCGCTCGTATTTCGAGCTCTCGCGTGAGGAGATCGATGCGGTCGAGCGCGGCGCCGAAGATCCGGAGCTCCAGCCGCTGATCGACGCGGCCAGCCGGATCGCCTATGCCGAGGACACCGCGATCTTCCACGGCTACGCGGCCGGCGGCATCGAGGGCATCGACCGCGCGTCCGCGCATCCCATCCTGCCGATTCCCGACGACTACCAGGCCTATCCGCACACGATCGCCGAGGCAACGCGGCTCCTGCGCCTGGCGGGCGTCGACGGGCCCTACGCGATCGCGATGGGACCGCGCTATTACGCCGGGCTCACGCACGCGGTGGGCGACGGGGGGTACCCGGTGTTGAACGTCGTGCGCGCGCTGGTCGACGGTCCGCTCGTGTGGGCGCCCGCCGTCAACGGCGCGATCGTCGTGAGCATGCGCGGCGGCGACTTCAAGCTGACCATCGGCACCGACGTCTCGATCGCCCATCAAAACCACACGGACGACGTGGTCCGACTCTACCTGCTGGAGACGATGGCCTTCCGCGTGCTCACGCCCGAGGCCGCGGTCGCGCTGACCCACGGCGACGCCAAGAAGGAAGGTCAGCGGCGGCGCTAACGGTCGTCAGTCGCCGAGCACTCGCTTGCGCAAGAGACGCATGTCGAGCGGCACCAGCACGCCGAGCATCAGGACGACGAGACCGGCCAGGCCGCCCAGGTGGTACGCGGCGTTGGCGCCGAGGAGGAGACCGCGGATGCCCTCGGCCAGGTGATATAGCGGGTTCGCCAGCGAGATCGCGGCCAGCACCGGGTGGCCCAGCGGGAAATACGTCGCCGACACGAAGCCCAGCGGCAGGACGACCAGGAAGATCGGCAGATTCATGTGGTCGATCGTCGGCACCAGCGCCGTGAAGCAGAGGCCCAGCGCCGCGAACGCGCAGGCCGAGACGAACACGATCGGGATGACGACGGCCAAGTACGCGAGCTGGAGCTGGAGCAGGCCGAGCGCCTGGCAGCCCGAGAGCACGAGCGCGACGATGGCGACGTAGCTCGTCGTCAAGAGGCCCGCCCATAGAATTTCGCCCCACACGACGTGGCGCAATTCGATCTGTGTCGTGAGCTGGCCTTCCCACGTGCGCTGGAAGCGCATCCGGATGAACGCGCCGAAGAGCGACTGGAAGATCGCCGTCATGAAGGTCGCGTAGGCCAGCATGCCGGGCGCGACGAAGTTCATGTAGCCGACGGGCCGGCCGTTCCAGTCGATCCCCGACGACATGTAGGCGCCGAGCCCGAGACCGAACGCGAGCAGCAAGGTGATCGGCTCCAGCACCGGCGGCAGGAACGACGTGTGCCAGTTCTTGAGGTACACGCGCAGGTGCCGGCCGACCACCGCCCGGCTCTGCCACTCGAGCGCGGCCGTCAGCCAGCGCACGGCAGCGCCAGCTTGAGGAAGAGGTCGTCCAGGTTCGGCGGCCGGACCTCGTAGCGGAGCGCGGGAAGCGCGCGCGAAGTGGGCCAGCTGCTCGGCGCTGAGCGGCAAGTGCCAGGCGCCCAGAACGGTCAGCGGCTCGCCGAGACCGCGCGCGGTGAGCCAGGCCGCCACGGCCGGCGCGGCCGCGCTGTCGGCTTCGAGCACAACGACGTGCTCGCCGAGCATGTCGCCCATCACCGACTTCGGCGTGCCGTGCGCCACGACTTTGCCCTGCGCCAGGACCGTCAAGACGTCGCTCAGCCGTTCGGCCTCGTCCATGTAGTGCGTCGTGAGGAGATCCCGAGCCCTTCGGCGCGAAGCCCGTTGACGAGGTCCCACACCGCGACGCGTGCCTGCGGATCCAGACCGGTGGTCGGCTCGTCGAGAAAGAGCAGGCGCGGCCGGTGCACCAGGGCGCGCGCGATCATCAGCCGGCGCCGGAAGCCGCCCGAGAGCGCCTCGGGCTTGTCGGAGGCGTACGTCCCCAGCGCGAACCGCTCGAGCAGCTCGTCGACGCGCCGCTGCACGTCCGTCGGCCGCGGCCTGAAATAGCGGGCCGCGACCTCGAGGTTCTGGCGCACCGTGAAGTCGCCGTCGAACGTGTCCTCCTGCGTGCACACGCCGAGCTGCCGCTTGAAGCGATCGAGCGCGCGCGTGACGTCGGCGCCCTCGAAGCGGATCGTGCCGGCGTCGGCGTTGAGAAAACCGTAGAGCATCCGGAGCGTCGTCGTCTTGCCGGCGCCGTTGGGGCCGAGGAGCCCGAGCACCTGACCGGCGTGACAGGTCAGATCGACGCCGTCCACGACCAGACGTCCGCCCAGGCGCTTGACGAGCGCGCGCGCTTCGAGGAGCGGGGGCATGCCGGTCATTGTACGGGCTCACGCCCCTGCCCGGGCTCGTTCACGCGACGCCGGGATGCGGGCTCAGGCTCCGACCTCCTGATGAGCGGTGCAGCCGCATTCGGGTTGGTGATAGCGCCCGTTGCCCTCGACCAAGCCGCCCTTGCCGTACATGTTCTTCGGGCGTACCCAGTCCGCCAGCGTGTTGTAGGGGCCGTGCTCGCCGCGGCCTTTCGGCGTCGCGTCGAGATACCGGTAGATACCGAGGAACTCTTCGCCGCCGCGCCCGTAGGTGGAGTACGTGTGGAAGATCTGGCCGGTGTCGTCCTTGACGAAGACACTGTCGCCGGAGAGATCCTCGAGCGGAGGAGACACACGTTCGTAGTTGTAGAAGGCGCGACCCGCCGCGATGTCGTTGGGCGTGAACGAGACGTGGAAGTCGTAGTTGAACTCGGAGTGGTACGACGATACCCACGTGAAGCGCCATCCCATCCGCTTGCGAACGATCTCGATTTCCCTGATCGGCGCGCGCGCCACCGCGACATAGGAGACGTCGTGGTTCTGCAAGTGCAGCAGCGCGCCCTCGATCTGGTCGACCTCGAGCGAGCATCCGACGCACTGGCTGATCTGGCCCGGCCCCATCATGAAGTGCTTGACGAAGAGCTGGCTGCGCCCCTCGAACAGGTCGGCCAACGTCACCGTGCCCCGGGGCCCATCGAAGACGTACTGCTTGTCCACCTTCACCCACGGCAGCGCGCGGCGCTCGGCGGCCAGCCGGTCGCGGAAGCGCGTGAGCTCTTTCTCTTTCGCCAGAAGGGCTTTGCGGGCTTCGAGCCATTCCTCGCGAGAGACGATCTTCGGCGTGTCCATCGGGCGATCCCCTTCCTCTCGTGATGTGGTTCTCTCGCTATGTGGTCGAATGGGCTCGCCCGCGATCGACACCGCGGACGCCGCCGGATCAGTCCGACAGCTCGGCCAGGCGCCGATCGAGGAAGCGCCGCTGGGGCTCTTGCCGCGTGAGCGCGAGCGCGCGCTCGTAGGACAGGCGGGCGTCGCCGGCCTTCCCGAGCCGCCGGCAGAGCTCGGCGCGCGCCGAGTGGGCCAGCGCATAGTCGGCGAGGTCGCCGCGTTCCAGGATCGTGTCGATCAGGGCGAGGCCCGCCATCGGCCCGTCGCGCATGGCGACCGCAACCGCGCGGTTCAGCTCGACGACGGGCGACGGCGCGGCCCGCATCAGCACGTCGTAGAGCCCGACGATCTGCGACCAATCGGTCGTCGCGGCGGCCGGCGCCGCGGCGTGCACCGCGGCGATCGCCGCCTGCAGGGTGTACGGCCCGATCCGGCGCGAGGCGAGCGCCCGGTCCACGAGGGTGCCGCCCTCGGCGATCAGCTCGCGATCCCAGATCGAGCGATCCTGATCGGCCAGCAGGATCAGCTCGCCGCTGGCCGAGGTACGCGCGCGGCGCCGGGACTCGTGCAGCAGCATCAACGCCAGGAGGCCCAGGGCCTCGGGCTCCGGGAGCAGCTCGACCAGGAGCCGCCCCAGGCGGATCGCCTCCGACGAGAGATCCGCTCGGGTCAGCGAGTCGCCCGAGGTGGCCGAATACCCCTCGTTGAACACGAGATAGATCACGTGCAGGACCGCGTCGAGACGATCGGGTAGCTCGGGCAGCGAGGGCACCTCGTAGGGGATGCGCGCGTCGCGGATCTTGGCCTTGGCGCGGACGATGCGCTGCGCGAGCGTGGGAGCTCCGGTCAAAAAGGCGCGGGCGATCTCATCGGTGGTGAGCCCGCACACCTCGCGCAAGGTCAGCGCGACCTGCGCCTCCGGCGTCAGCGCCGGATGGCAGCACGTGAAGATCAGGCGGAGCTGATCGTCTTCGATGTCCTGGGCTTCGCCCGGCACGGAGCGGACGGCTTCCGCCTCGAGGCGCTCGGCCAGCTCCACTTGCGAGGCGTCGAACCGAGCGCGCCGGCGCATGGCGTCGATCGCCTTGAATCGCCCGGCGGAGATGAGCCACGCGTGCGGGTTCGCCGGAATGCCCTCGCGCGGCCACTGCTCGACCGCGGCGGCGAAGGCCTCGTGCAGCGCTTCTTCGGCCAGGTCGAAGCCGCTGAGCAAGCGAATGAGCGTGGCCAGCACGCGGCGCGACTCGGACCGGTATACCGCATCGACCGCGTCGCGCGGATCGCCGACGACGGCGGCGCTCATCGCGATGGCGACGCGGCCTCGCTGGCCTGTTCCTTCGTCTCGGCGAACGGGCCGTCGGTCACGGACACGCTGCCGCCGCGGACCAGGATGGCCGGCGCGGCTTCGAGCGCGCTCGAGACGCCGTCGCGGTGGGTCACGAACGTGAACCGCAACGCCTTCGTGTCGCTGCGGCCGGCGACACGCTCCCGACTCATGGCGCGACCGTCACGCTGACGGCGTGGACGGCGTTCCGTCCTCGATCGGGCTGCACCCGGCCCCGGCTGTCGGTCGCGCGAGCCCGAATCTCGTAGATGCCCGGCGTCGCAACGTCCCACTCGAAGCCGAAGCGCTGCCACGTCGGCGCGGGCCCACGCGCGACCACATGACTCTCCTGCCACGACGCGCCCTTGTCCGTGCTGACTTCGACGCGCGTGATCGCCGATGCGCTCCAGGCCCATCCGCTGATGAGATGGCGACCCGGCGCCAGGTGATCCTGGTCACAGGGCCGCACGATGACCGCGTTCACGTCGAGCTCCTGGGCCGGCTCGAGGTGCCCGCGACCCTCGACGCGGCGGTTGTAGAGCCGGGTCGTGAAGAGACCCTCCGGCCTGGCCGCCGCCAAGGTGACGCGGGAGAGCCACTTCACGGAGCTCGTACCGAAGTAACCCGGGACGACGATCCGCGCGGGAGCGCCGTGCTCCGCAGTCAACGGCTCGCCGTTCATCGCGTACGCGACGAGCACGTCGTCGCAAAGCGCGCGAGCCACCGGGATGTCCTTGACGTATCGCTCACAGTAGGTGCCGGCGAAAGTCCCGGAGTCCAGACCTTCGAGCCACACGAATCGGGCGTACGGTCGGACGCCGGCGCGATCGAGCAGCGCTCTCAAGGAAACGCCGCGCCACACGACGTTCGCGACCGAGCGCGCGGCAACGTCGGGCTCGAGCGGATTGCCGTAGCACTCGAAGACCGCGCTCAGCTCGCGAGCCGGAAGCCTCAAGAGCTCATCGAGGTCGAGCTCGAGCGGCTGCTCGACCATCCCGTCGATCGCGAGCCGCCATTGCCCCGGGTCCACGCGGGCCACGCCGAGATGGGCGAGCACGTAAACCGTCGCGGTGGGCGTGACGAAGTCTTTGAGCCTCGAGACAGGGCCCAGGCGCTTGAACGGCGTCGACGGATCCATGACGACGGGCGGACGGACATCAGCGTGTCCCAGGATCGGCGGGCTCACGGGTCACGTCGCTTTCGAGAACAGCGCGCGCACGCGCTTCTGCAGCTCTTCCGGCGGGACGTCCTCTTTGTGCGTCGCCACCCACCAGAGATGCCCGTACGGGTCCTGCAGCTGCCCGGATCGGTCGCCGTAGAACTGGTTCGTGACGGGCTTGACCTCGCGCGCGCCGGCGGCCACCGCGCGCTTGACGAACGTGTCCACGTCTTCGACGTAGAGGTGGATGCTCACCGGCGAGCCGCCGAGCGACTCGGGCGCCTTGCCGCCGAACTCGGGAAATTCGTCGGAGAGCATGATGAGGGAATCACCCAGACGAATTTCCGCGTGGCCGACTCGGCCGTCGGGCACGAGCAGCTTGAAGCTCTCGACGGCGCCGAACGCGTTCTTGTAGAACTCGAGCGCGCCGGCGGCATTCTTGATGGCCAGGTAGGGCGCGACCGTTCGGTGTCCCTCGGGGATCGGCTTCACGTTGTTCGGCATCGGTTTCCTCCCTGAATGTCTCGAACGATTGAATCTCGAACGACGGACCGCGCGGGACCCGGGTGTTGGGATGCCCATCACCCGGCGAGCGATGCTCACGCTCGCGCGAGGCCGGGGTCGTCCGAGTCGAAGAACTCAGCCAGCCGTTTGCGCACGAACAGCCGGGCACGGTGCACGCTGTCACTCACCGCCGGCGCGCCGATGCCGAGGATGTCGGCGATGTCCGGCTTCGAGGCGCCCTCGATGTCATGCAGAATCAGCGCGGTGCGCTCGTCCGTCGGCAACGCCTCGATCGCCTCCGCGACAACCGGCCGCAGCCTGCCCTGCAACGCGGCCTCGTCGATCCGCGTCGACCAGTCGGGCATCGGCACGAAATGCCCGTCGGCGGCGAACGCCGGCAGGACGTCGACCGGACAAGCCACCGCGTCGCTGTGGCGGCGTTTGCGCCGCTCGTGGGCGGCGCGCCCGACAATGCGGTAGCTCCAGGCGGCAAAGGCCGACTCGTCGCCGAAGACGTGCATCGTGCTGATGGCCGCGCGCAGCGCGTCCTCCACGACCGCCGCGGCGTCTTCGTTCACGCCGGTAATGCGCAGGGCAAGACGGTACAGACGCTCGGCGTGGCGCTCGACGAGCTGTTCGACGCCGTCGAGATCGTCGGCGCGTGTGGTCATCAGCGCGATGCGGGCCTCATCCGCGCACAGCTTCATGCGACGACCTCCCCGGCTCGACCACCATCGGCGACTGCGCGGCGCCGTGCAGACGCTGTCCCAGACGGATGAGCGCATCCCCCAGCGCGAATCGCAGTGAATGCGCGTCGCCCATCGCCTCGCGGACTCGATTCGACCGCTCGCCCCTGGCTCGCATCTCGGCCAGCCGCTCCCGGACGAGCACCTCGAGCACGTAGCTGTTCACCTCCATGACGGCGACTCCTTCCTGGCGCCGGCCGCGCCCGCCGGCTTCGGCGCCGGCCTGTCGACCCGGCGGGTCAGGACGATCTCGAACGATCGGCGCTCGCGATCGGACCCGCCGAACGACTCCATCACGATCGCGAGCAGCGCCTCGATCAGGGCCGGACGCTCGAACGGAACGGCAATCCTCACTGCCAACCCCGCCGTCGCCGGCGTACGACGGGAGCCGCGACTGCGCCGAGCCGTTCGTGAATGCTGTCCGTCAGGGCTACCTGACGCGCATGAACGTCGCGGCGCAGACGCTCGCGCCGATTGGTCCACGCGAGCGCCGCGATCAGGGCTGCAAACGGCACGAGCGCGATGATCACAGCGAGCACTGTCAGCATCTCCGTTACCATCCCGTTCTCCACCCCGCCATTACCTCCGACATCATGTCGTAGCGATTTACCTGCACATTTCACGTCGTGCCTCGACGCGACACTCAGTACTTGTACGGGTTGGGGCGTGAGTAATCCGTCGAAGTCAGCGTGAAAAAATTGGTCCGGACGACCACGGGGGAGATGGCCCATAGGCCGGGTGGACACGCGTGCTATCGTGAGGCCGCCGAGACGGTGATGGCGCGGCTCACTTTGACGCTATTGGGCGGCTTTCGAGCCCACCTCGATCCCGGCGCTCCACTGGCCTTTCCTACCAGGAAGGCGCAGGCGCTTCTGTCGTACCTCGTCATGCCGGCGGGCGAGCCCCACTCCAGAGACAAGTTGGCAAGTCTGCTCTGGGGAAGCACCGTCGAGACCACGGCGCGGACCAGCCTTCGCCAGACCCTCTATTCGCTGCGAAGAATTCTGCGACGGGGGGAGGGCGAGCCGCTCCATGCCGACGGTAATCTGATATCGGTCGACCCGGGCGCCGTCAGCCTGGACATCCTCGAGTTCGAGCGGTGCGTGCAGGAAGGCACACCGCAGGCGCTCGCGGAGGCTGTCACGCTTTACCGGGGCGACCTGCTGGAAGGGCTGACAGTCCAGGAGCCGCCGTTCGAAGATTGGCTCCGCGGCGAGCGCGAGCGCCTCCACGAAATAGCCCTCGGCGCCCTGGCCCGGCTGCTGGACCACCACCGCGCAGCGGGATCGACCGAAGCGGCGATCCAGACCGCGTTGCGGCTGCTCACCCTGGACGCGTTGCAGGAGCCCACGCACCGGGCGCTGATGAAGCTCTACGTCGAGACCGGACGCCGCAGCGCCGCCTTGCGCCAGTACCAGCTCTGCGTGGCGACCTTGCGGCGTGAGCTTCGGGCGGAGCCCGAGCGGGAAACGGTCGCGCTCTACGAGGAGATCATGCGCGGCCGCCCCGCGCCGGCGGCGCTCGCCGAGACGGTGCGTCCGACCCCGGGCGCCGATCACGCCGTCAATAGTTCGCCGGTCCCGAGCGCACCGACCGCGCTGGAGGCCGAGCGCAAGCACGTGACCGTGCTCTTCGCCGACATGAAGGCCTCGATGCAGCTTCTGGCCGGGCGCGATCCCGAAGAGGCCCGCAAGCTGCTCGACCCTGTGCTCGAGCGCATGATGGAAGCGGTTCGCCACTACGAAGGCACCGTGAATCAGGTGATGGGCGACGGCATGATGGCGCTCTTCGGCGCGCCGCTCGCCCAGGAAGATCACGCGGTGCGCGCGTGCTTCGCCGCGCTCCGGATGCAGGAGCTCGTCCGGCAATACGCCGAGCAAGTGCAGGACGAGCACTGGGCCAGCATCCAGATCCAGGTCGGGCTCGACTCGGGCGAGGTCGTGGTGCGCCCCATCGGCAGCGATCTGCACATGGACTACACGGCGGTCGGCGTGACCACGCACCTGGCCGCGCGGATGGAGCAGCTGGCGAAGCCCGGCAGTATCTTGTTGACGCGCGCGACGTTCGAGCTGGTGGACGGCTACGTGACCGCGGAACCGCTCGGGCCCGTGACCGTGAAGGGGCTCGCCGCCCCGGTCGAGGTCTACGAGGTGACGGGCGCCGGGCTTGCGCGAACCCGGCTGCAAGCGGCGGCCCGGCGCGGCCTCACACGGTTCGTCGGGCGCGACGTCGAGCTCGAGCAGCTCCACGCCGCCCAGCAGCTGGCCGGCGCGCGTCATGGGCAGCTCGTGGCGATCGTCGGCGAAGCCGGCGTGGGCAAATCGCGCCTCGTGTACGAGTTCCTCCAGTCCCGCGATCTCAAGGGCTGGCGCGTGCTGCAGGGCGACGCGCTCTCGTATGGCCGGGCGAGCTATCTGGCGGTGATCGATCTGCTCCGGAGCTTCTTCAAGATCGCCGACCGCGCCGACGGGCAGGAGATCCGCGACCGCGTGACCGAGCGATTGCTGGCGCGCGACCGGGCGCTCGAGCCGGCGTTGCCGGCGCTGCTGGCCCTGTTCGACGTCGCCGCGAACGACGACGCGTGGACGTCGCTCAGCCCGGAGCAGCGGAGGCAGCGCACGCTCGACGCCGTGCGGCGGCTCTTGCTGCGCGAGGCGCGCGAGCAGCCGCTCGTCGTGATCTTCGAGGACTTGCACTGGCTCGATCGCGAGACGCAGGCCGTTCTCGACACGCTCATCGACAGCCTCGGCTCGGCGCGCCTGTTGCTGATCGTGAGCTATCGGCCCGAGTACCAGCACGGCTGGGGCAGCAAGACGTTCTATACGCAGATTCGGCTCGACCGGCTCAGACCGGAGAGCGCCGAGGAGCTGTTGAGCGCGCTGCTCGGCGACGACGCCGGGCTGGCGCCGCTCAAGGAGCTGCTGATCCGGCGCGGGAACCCAGCCTTCCTGGAAGAAACCGTCCGCACCTTGGTGGAGTCGAAGGCGCTGGTCGGCAAGCCCGGCGACTATCGGCTGACCCGACAGATCCAGACGATCCAGGTGTCGGCCAGCGAGCAAGCCGTGCTCGCGGCGCGCATCGACCGGCTGCCGCCCGAGGACAAGCGTCTCTTGCAGCTCGCCTCGGTCATCGGCAGCCGGAACGTGCCGTTCACTTTGCTCGAGGCCATCGCCGATCTGCCGGAAGAGACGCTGCGCAGCAGCCTCAAATCGTTGCAGGCCGCCGAAGTACTCTACGAGACCGGCCTCTATCCCGACCTCGAGTACTCGTTCAAGCACGCGCTGGTGCACGAGGTCACGTACGGCGGGCTCCTGCGCGAGCGGCGGCGCTCGCTGCACGGGCGCATCGTCGAGGCGATCGAGCGGCTCCATCACGATCGGCTGAGCGGCGAGGTGGAGCGGCTGGCGCAGCATGCGGTGCGCGGCGAGCTGTGGGAGCAGGCGGCGACGTATCTCAGACGGGCCGGCGCCAAGGCGGCGGCCCGCTCGGCGCTGACCGATGCGCGCAGCTTGTTCGAGCAGGCGCTCGGCGCGCTCGAGCAGCTTCCCGCGAGCCCGTCGACGCTCACCCAGGGCCTCGAGATCCGCCTCGAGCTGCGTGTGGTGCTGAACCAGCTCGGCGAGATCCGGCAGGCGCTCAAGCGGTTGCGCGAGGCCGAGGTGCTGGCCGACCGGTTGAACGACGATCGGCAGCGCGGCCGCGTGTGCGCGACCCTGGCCAACCTGCACTCGCTGCTCGGCGAGCTGAACGACTCGCTGGCGAGCGGCAATCGCGCGCTCGGCATCGCCGGCCGTGTCGGCGATCTTCGGCTCCTGATCTACGGCACGACGTACCTCGAGCAGACGCACTACTTCCGTGGCGACTACGAGCGCGTCGTCGAGCTGGCGAACGACAACCTCGCGGCCCTGCCCGCGGAGTGGGTCTACGAGAGCTTCGGCGCCAGCGCGCCGGCGGCGGTCGCCGACCGCTGTTGGCTCGTGCTGAGCCTCGTGCAGCTCGGCCGATTCGCCGAAGCCGCGGAGCACGCCGCCGAGGCGGTGCGGCTCGCCGAGCCGACGCAGCATGCGACGACGGTGGGCCTGGCTCACCGCGCCTCCGGCATGCTGCATCTCACCCGCGGCGAATGGGCGCAGGCGCGCAAGCTCAGCGAGCATGGCTTCACCGTGTTCAGGAGCGGCAACGTCGCCATTCAGATGCCGAGCGCGCTCGCCGCCTCGGCCTGGGCGGCAGCACAGCTCGGCGAAGTCAGCGAGGCGCTGGATCAGCTGCGATTGGGCCAGGAGGTCGTCGAGCGTTTCGCGGCGACGGGGATCGTGGCGCACCTGGCCTGGTCCTATCACGCGCTCGGCCGCGCCGCGCTGCTGCTCGGCCGCCTGGACGAGGCGCGCCGCCTGGCGGCGCTCGCGATCGAGTTCTCGCCGCGCCATCCGGGCTTCGCCGCGCACGCTCTCCACCTGCTCGGCGACATCGCGACGTGTCTCGAGCCGCGCGACGACCAGAACGCCGAGACGCTGTATCGCGAGGCGCTCGCCCTGGCCGAGCCTCGCGGCATGCGCCCGCTGGTGGCGCACTGTCACTTCGGTCTCGGCGCGCTCTACCGGCATACCGGCAGGCGCGAGGCGGCAAGTGAACACTTCGCGACCGCGAGAGCGATGTACCGCGAGATGGATATGCGCTTCTGGCTGGAGAAGATTCAATCATGAACATCGTCTCGGTCGATCCACAGTCGCGCGTCTTGTCCGAGGACGAGGTCCTCGCGCTGCTTCGCGAGCCCGTGCCGATGCGCTTGGGCATGGTCGACGCGCAAGGCTGGCCGCTCGTCACCCCGGTCTGGCACGTCTTCGAGAACGGCGTGTTTCGCGTCGTGATCGGCAGCACCTCGCACAAGGCCAAGGTGCTGCGCGCGACCCCTCGCGCCTATTTCACCGTCGACAAGGGCGGTGACACCGACTCGGACACCCGCGGCGTTCGCGGCCGTGCCCGCGCACGGCTCATCGAGGGCGACATCGGCCTGGCCCTCGACGTGACCCGCAAGGCGCTCGTAAAGTACATGGGCTCGGACAGCGGCCCGTACGCCGACGAGATGCTGAAGTGGGCGCGAGAGGGCGTGATGTCGGTCCTCGAGCTGACACCCCTGCGCTTCGGCGCCTTCGGCTACTGAGCCGTCCTAGCGAGATCCGCCGCCGAGATCCGTCGGCGTGAGCGTCTTCAGGAACTCGGCCAGCTCGCCGCGGGCCGGCAGCGCCGAGATCGTCGACGGGCCGCGCGGTTCGGGCGCGGCCGTTCGTTCGGGAGCGGTCGGCGCGGTTTGACCGAGCGTGTCTTCCCAGGAAGACCACGGGGCCAAGAGTCGCATGTCGACCCGCCGGGCTTTCGCGAGCGTCTCCGCGGTCGGCTTCTCACCGGGCACGGGCTCGACTTTGCCCATCGTGATGTACCTCACCTGGCGCAGCTCGGTCCCGTGACGCTGCACGAGGTAGCGCATCACGGCTTCCACGCGATCGCGGGCGAGCTCGAGGTTGTATCGGTCGCTTCCGCGAGAATCGGCGAAGCCCTGCAGCTCGAGAATCGCGTTCGGGTCCGCCATGAGTGCCTTGGCGGCCTCATCGAGCTCACCGGTGTCCTGGCTTCGGAGCTCGGTTCGACCGGATTCGAAGTAGACGGCTCTCGTTTCCAGCAGCCGGTACCGGTTGCGGCCCGCGAAGCGCTGCGAGAGCCGGGCTTCGGCGTCACGCGTGGCCGCCGTCGCCTGGTCCGCTCGTGCCTCGGCGCCGCCCACCCGGCCACTCACTTCGCCAACCCGCATGTCGAGACCATTGAGCCGCTGGTCGGCGACGTCGACCGCCTGGCGGGTCTCGCCGACCCGGTCCGACGTTTCGCGCAGCTTCACTTCCTGCTCCGTCTGGCCGGCGGTCATCTGCTGGCTGAGCTTGTCCTCCGTCGCGCTGACCTGCTCCTGAACGAACGTCTTCGTCGCACAGGCAGAGCCCAGCAGGACGCTACCGCCGCAGAGAATCAGAACGAGTGCTCGTCGCGCCATGAACCGATCTCCTTCGTCGAAGATGACCGCTTGGGAGCAGGGTGGCGGCTGGCGCGATTCGATTGCTATGAGGTGATCGCCGGAATCGTATGAGGTTTTCACCGGAGCACGGTCGCTCCGCTCGAGTCACCTATTGGCGGTCACCCATTGGCCGATCTGTACACGCGCGATCAGGCTGTACTTCCCGCCACCCTCCGGCTTGAAGATCGATGCTTCGCCTTCTCTCACGTCGAACCAATCCTTGCCGAGCGCGTCGAGGATGTTTGGCTTGTGCGTGACGATCAGCGTGTTCGTGCCGCTATCCGGCATGGCGCCGAGCAGGGCCCGAAACGCCTGCGCCCGGCGGTTGTTCTCGTTGGGGCTGACGACGAGGCCACCCTCGCTGACGTCGGGCGTCGTGGCAGGATCCTTGCCGCCGATCAATCGCGCCGTTTCCACAGCTCGATTGAAGTGGCTCGAGTATGACTTGCCGATCGGCACGCCGGCCGCCTTGAGTGCCTCGCCGACGGCCTTCGCGTCGGCGCGGCCCTTGTCGTTCAGCTGGCGCTGCTTGGCGACGTTGCCGGGATTGAGCGGATCGGTGTCGGCCTGATCGGGATACGTGGCGCCGTGGCGGACCACGATCACGTATCCGCCGCCGCGAAGCATCTGCAAAAGCTCGCCGACCGATGGAGACGCCTGCCCCCACGCGGACCCGGCGACGAGCGCGGCGATCACGATGGCCATTCCACGAGCGACGGCTCTCATAGCGGTCTCCCTTTCCAGTCAGATGATTCGATGAGCTGTGCGGTCTACAAGACTCCGAGAACCGCGCCGCCGAGCGCGGCGATGACGACCACGAGCCACGCCGGCGCGTTCCACAAGGCGAGCAGCGCGAAGGCCGCGAGCGCGAGCGCGAAATCGGCCGGCGTCCTGATCGCGCTGGTCCACACCGGGTGATAGAGCGCGGCCAGCAGCAAGCCCACGACCGCCGCGTTGATCCCGCGAAGTGCCGCCTGAAAGCCGGCGCGCGCGCGCAGGGCGCGGAGGAACGGCAGCGCTCCCACGACCATGAGAACCGTGGGCAGGAAGATCGCGACCAGCGCGAGGGCCGCCCCGGCGATGCCGTTGGGCGACTCGTGCCTCACGGCGCCGAGATACGCGGCGAACGTGAACAGCGGCCCCGGCACCGCCTGCGCTGCGCCGTAGCCAGCCACGAACTCCTCGTTGGTCACCCATCCCGGCGGGACCACCTCAGCCTGCAGCAGCGGCAGGGCGACATGGCCGCCTCCGAACACCAGCGAGCCTACCCGGAAGAAACTATCGAACAGCACGAGCGCCGGATTGGTCACCACCTGACGCAGGATCGGCAGCCCGCCCAGCAGCGCGAAGAACAGGATCATCGCGGCAATGGCGGTACGACGTCCGATCACCGGCGGCAGCGACCCGCGGGCATCACCCGACGCGCCAGAGAACAGGCGCGAGCCGATCAGCCCCGCCAGCACGATGACGAGAACCTGACCCGGCGCTCCGGACCACGCCAGCACGACGATGGCCGACACGATCGCGATCGTCGCGCGCTCTCGATCGGGCGCGAGCGAGCGGGCCATGCCCCACACCGCGTTGGCGACAACGGCCACGGCGGCGATCTTCAGCCCGTGCAGCCAGCCGGCGTCCGTCACGCCGAGCCGTTGCAGACCGACCGCGAAGGCCACGAGCAGGATCGCCGAGGGCAGCGTGAACCCGAGCCAGGCGGCGATCGCACCGGGCAGCCCGGCGCGCAAGATCCCGATGGCCACGCCGACCTGGCTGCTGGTCGGCCCGGGCAGGAGCTGGCAGAGCGCGACGATGTCGGCGTACGCGTCTTCGGTGATCCACCGCCGGCGCCGAACGTACTCGTCACGGAAGTAGCCGAGATGCGCGACGGGGCCGCCGAACGACGTCAGACCCAGGCGGGTCGCAACGCCCAGGACCTCGAGCGCAGACCCTCTGGGCGAGTCGCCGGCGTTGCCGGTCGCCTGCGCGGTCACGGCTGTCCCGTCACTCATTCCACTCCTATCCTGATCCAACGGCCACCACCTTTGCGTTAAATTTTGGCTCCGGCGACCGCGGTAATCTGTCGCAAGAACCATCGAACTTTGGAGGGACGACATGGCGGCAACCGTGCGCGGCGCGATTCGTGAGCTTCTCGAGCAGACCATGACGACGATCGACACGTTGCTCGCGGCAACCGAGCGAGAGTTGCCGATGTCCTCGTCTCACGCCTGCGCCCAGGGCAAAGACGTGTGGACCCTCCTGACGAACGACATCGATCACGAGAAGATCCATACGGGCCAAGTGCTCGAGGGGCGCTACGAGTCCCGGATCACCGCGTCGCCGATGGATCGGCTCCTCGCCGAGTGGCTCGCCGAGCGGGCGCGGTTCGTCGGTGCCCTGGTCGGCCTGACCGACGAGCAATTCGACAGCGAGACGGCTCCCGGCCAGTGGACGTATCGCGCCGTCGCCAAGCACGTGCTGATGCTCGAGCAGAATTCGCTGCAGACGATCGCCGACGACCGGGCGGCCTGAGAAAAACCGCGCTAAGTCGACGCGCCTCAGGGGCGCTTCAGCTTGACGTCCTCGTACGGGCCGCTCCACAGATAGCTGCCGATGAGCCCGAACCCGGGCTCGGCCATGCGCGGTCCGTACGCGTGCACGCCCGCGATGTCCCAGATCGGGGCGAACATGACCCGCTCGTGCATCAGCTGCTGGATGCGGTGCAGCGTCTCCTCGCGGCGCTTGCGGTCGCGCTCGGTCGCTTGCTCCTGGATGAGCCCGTCGATGTCGGGATAGCTGCCGTACGCGTAGAGCCCACCGGCCGAGACGAACGAATCGATGCGCGTGGCGGCGTTGCCGTACGCCGCGCTCGCCACGTACACCAGCGGCCGCAGCTTCTTGTCACGCAGCTGGTTGAAATACGCGGCGCGCTCGAGGGCGCGCATGCGGGTGCGGATCCCGACGGCTCCCAGGTAGTTCGCGATCGCTTCGGTCTGCTCGGCGAATCCGGTGTCGGTCCACAGCTCCGCCTCGAGCCCGCGGCCATATCCGGCCTCGGCCAGAAGCTGCCGCGCCTTGGCCGCATCGTAGGGATACGGCGGCGCCGGCCACGAGAACTCGAAATCGCGCGGGATGATGCTGCCCGTCATCCGCGAGAAGCCGAGTGTCACCGACTCGTTGATGGCCTGTCGGTCGATCGCCTGGTTCACCGCCAGCCGCACGCGCCGGTCGGCCCACGGTGATTTCGGATCCCACTGGTCGGTGAAGAGAAGCCACTGCTCGCCGTAGAAGCGGACGGGTTTGAGTGTGAGCCCGGCTGTCCGCCGGACGTCTTCGGCAACCGCGCCGCGGAAGACGTAGCCCACGTCGATCTCGCCGCGCTTCAGCATGGCGGCCCGCGTGACATCGTCGGAGACGGCTTTGAGCACCAGCCGCTTGACGCTCGGGATCTTGCGCCAGTACTGCTCGTTGGCCTCGGCGACGAGCTCCACGCCCGGCGTGAACGACACGAACCGGTACGGGCCCGCACCGACGGGCGCCTTCTTGAAGCCTTCGTCGCCGACCTTCTCGATGTGCCGGCGCGGCACGATCCACGCGGCGCCCGTGGCGGGCGTCGCGTAGAACGTCAGGAAATCCGGCCACGGCTCTTTGAGCTGGAAGCGCACGTGGTGCGCGTCGACCACTTGGACCTGCTTGACCTTGTCCTTCAAGATCTTCGCCGACACGCCTCGATAACGCTCGAAGCTGAACTTCACGTCGTCCGCGGTCACCGGGTCGCCGTTATGGAACTTCACACCGCGGCGTAGACTGAAGTCGTAGCTGAGACCGTCGGGCGACACGCTCCAGGACTCGGCCAGACACGGCGCGTTCGGGTTGCCCGGCATCGGCTTCACCAGCGCGTCGTGGAGCGCGTAGTACACCATGAATGGAATGAGGATTCCCGTGGCATCCGCCGGGTCGAACCACGCGGGCGGCAAAGAAACTGGGACGCCCCACGTGACCTGGCCGGCCGGCGGCTCTGCACGCGCCGGCAGAACGGCCACGAGCATCAACGCGACGAGGGCGAGCGAGATGCGACCGGGCGAGCTCTTCATGGCGCCTCCCGTTCGTTCGGACACCTGCCTGGTATCAGCAGCCGAGGCAGCATGTCAATGGCTACTGTCGATTTCGCGCTTACTCGTTCGACCTACTGTCGAGGAGGCATCCATGCCCACGAATACCGTCCGGCTTCACCGAGTGCTTCGCACCACGCCGGCAAAGATCTATCGAGCGTTCCTCGATCCCGAGGCAATGGCCAAATGGCTTCCACCGCACGGCTTTACGGGGAAAGTCCACCAGATCGACGCCCGGGTCGGCGGGACGTACAAGATGTCCTTCACGAACTTCAGCACCGGCCACAGTCATTCGTTCGGCGGGAAATATCTCGAGCTGGTGCCGGATGAGCGCATTCGGCACACGGACAAGTTCGACGATCCGCAGCTTCCCGGCGAGATGCAGACCACGGTGTCGTTGAAGAAGGTCTCGTGCGGCACCGAGGTGAGCATCGTGCAGGAAGGGATCCCCGAGGCCATTCCGGCCGAGGCCTGCTATCTCGGCTGGCAGGAGTCGCTTTCGCTTCTCACGCAGCTCGTCGAAGCCGAGATTCCCGGCTGATCGGGCAGCGAACGCAAGGAGGCGAACCATGAATCCGGTCGTTCACTTCGAGATGCCGTATGCCAACCGCGAGCGGATGGCGAAGTTCTATCAGGCGACCTTCGGCTGGCGGACCCAGATGCTGGGCGAGGAGATGGGCAACTACGTCCTCGCCACGACCACCGAGACGGATCAGAGCGGCCCGAAGACACCGGGCGCGATCAACGGCGGATTCTTCCCGTCCAAGGCCGACTGGCCGGCGCAGCATCCGTCCATCGTGATCGCGGTGGACGATATCGACGCGTCAGCCAAACAGGTGAAGGCGGCGGGAGGCCAGGTGCTCGGCGAGCCGATGGAGATTCCGGGCGTCGGACGCTACGTCTCGTTCACCGACACGGAAGGCAACCGCGTGAGCATGCTCCAGCCCGTCAGCGCGCGTCGACGAGAGCCTCGATGAAGCGCTGCCCTTCAGGGCTTTCCCAGTTGCGCGGGCCGACGGCCCGCCCGACGAGGCGGCCCTGGCGGTCGATGAAGTACATCGTCGGCGGGCCGAACACGCCGTAGACCCGGCCGGTCACGTCGCCGCTCTCGTCGAGCAGCACCGGCGACGTGTAGCCACGCTCACGCGCCGTTCGCCGCACCAGGTCCGGAGATTCGCGGAAGTTCACCAGCACGACCTCGAGGCCGCGCGCGCGGAGCGCCGTGTGAAGCCGGTTGACGGAAGGTAACTCCTTCCGGCAGTCCGGTCACCAGGTGGTCCAGAAGAACAAGAGAAGAACCTTGCCGCGGAAGTCCTCGAGCCGCACTTGCCGGCCGTCGAGGTCGGACAGCGCGAAGGCCGGCGCGGGCTTCGGCGGATCGTACGGCTGGACTTGCAGCGCCGCGAAATCCGGCGCCGCCGCCTCGGCCGCGAGAACGCCCGCGAGCACGAAGGCGGCGGCCAGCCGGTTGATCACCCGGTCACCTTCTTGAGCTCGGCCAGGACCTCGTCGGGGTTCAAGAGATCGAGCGCGTTCGGCATGACCTTCATGTACCGCACGTTCCCCTGGCGGTCGATGATGAAGTACGCGCGCTTGGCATAGCGATAGATCGGGCTCTTCTCGTCGGTGACCATCGCGTCCCACGCGGGCAGCATCTGGCGGCGGAAGTCGGACACGAGGAGGTGCTTGGTTCCGTTCTGCTTGGCGAAGGCTTCGAGCGTCTTGGCGTGGTCGGCACTGACGCCCACGACCTGGGCGCCGGCGGCTTCGAACTTAGGCAGGGCCTCGTCGAAGCCGGCGATTTCCTTCGTTCACGTCGGGGTGAAGGCCTGGATCAGTGTATAGACGACAACCGGGCCCTTGGCGGTCAGGTCGGACAGTTTCACTTCCTGCCCCTTGCTCGAGGGCAACGTGAAGTCCGGGGCCTTCTGACCGACCTCGAGCGCGACGGCGCGGTCCCCGAGGGACACCATCGCCGCGAACACGAGGGCGAGGGGCGCCAACCTACGTAGTCTCTTCATCGAGTCCCCCTTCGTCGCAGGAAGTGGATGCTTGTGAGGTGAATGATAAACCCGGATCGCGCGATTCGGGTTCCTTCAAACGCGGCTGGGCGCGGCAGCCGTGTACCATACGAGCATTCCAAAACACGGAGGACGCCCGTGCCCACCGTCAACGTCCGCTACATGGTCAACGATGTCGATGCCGCGATCGACTTCTACACGACGCACCTCGGTTTCACGCTGATCTCCAAGACGCTCCCGGCGTTTGCCGATGTCTCGCGGGGCGATCTCCGATTGCTGCTGAGCGGTCCGACGAGCTCGGCCGGTCGTCCGATGCCCGACGGCCGCCAGCCCGCGCCGGGAGGCTGGAATCGTATCCATCTGATCGTCGAAGACCTCGCGACGGAAGTTCGTCGACTGCGTGCGGCGGGCGTGCATTTTCGCAACGACATCGTGACGGGTCCCGGCGGCTCGCAGATTCTCCTCGAGGATCCATCGGGCAATCCGATCGAGCTGTTCCAGCCGCGCCGATAAGTCCGCGAGTCGATCGAGCTCGGCAGGAGCTCAGGCAGCCGACTCGGATCACGCTGGAGGAGGCCACCGCTCATGACAGCGATCGCGAAGTCCGTCCTGCTGTTCATCGTTGCCGGGCTCTGCGAAATCGGAGGCGGCTACCTCGTCTGGCAGTCCTGGCGGAACGGTGCCTCATGGATCCTCGGCCTCTGCGGCGCCGCGCTGCTCGTCACGTATGGCGTCGTACCCACGTACCAGCCGACGCACTTCGGTCGTGCGTACGCGGCGTACGGCGGCGTCTTCGTCCTCTTGTCAGTCTTCTGGGGCTGGATCATCGATCGCGTTACGCCGGACCGATTCGACCTCATCGGCGGCGCGCTCTGTCTGGCCGGTGTCGCGGTGATGATGTATTCGCCCAGGTGACGGTTGAGCGGGAACCACGCGAGACTCAGACCACTCAGGGATTTCCCGTACGCGACCTCGAATACTTCGGCTCCGCTCCTCGCGCCTCACGATATGATGCGGGGCACAGCACCATCGCAGCCATCCTCTTTCGCGACGGAGCCACTCACCATGGCGGGGACGACGGGACGACGGGAGTGGCTGTCGATGATCGCGCGGGGCGCCGCCGTGTCCTCGGTCCTTGGGCCGGCGCGCGCGGCCCGAGCGCAAGAGGCCAGCCCGCATCCGGCGATCAAGCACATCGTCGTGCTGATGATGGAAAACCGCTCGTTCGATCACATGCTCGGGCTGATGGCGGACGAGATTCCCGACCTGCGCGGCGTCCGAGTCGGCGAGTGGAACAACGTCGACGACAAAGGCAACGCGTACTCGATCACCGATGACGCGGCCTATCAGGGGCAGCTGCGCGTCGACCCCCCGCACGATTTCTTCAGCGTGAACCAGCAGATCTTCCTGCATCCGGGGCAGCCGGCGCCGCAACCGCCGAAGCCCGACATGCTGGGATTCGCCGCGGACTATGCGCGGGCCGGCGGCACTCCTGCCAACATCATGAAGTGCTTCAGGCCGGAGCGAGTGCCCGCCGTCCGTGCGCTGGCCAAGAGCTACCTCGTGTGCGACAACTGGTTCTCCTCGGTGCCGGGCTCGACGAATCCCAACCGCGCCTTCGCGCACTTCGGAACGTCGTTCGGCCGCGTCGACAACGGCCCGGTGTGGTTCGTGGGAGTCGACGGGAAACTGGACCACGGCATCTACGGTCGCCTGCGCGCCGGCGGCCGGAAGGCGAAGATCTACTACTACTCTCTGCAGAGCGGCACGATCGGGATGACGTTCCTGGGGTCGTCGTACTTCGGACTCTATCGTGATTTCGTACGGGACTGCCGGAACAACGCGCTGCCCGACTACGCGTTCCTCGAGCCGCCATACGTGGATCAGGAAGACGGCACGCTGGCCGCCGACCAGCATCCCGACAACTTCGTGCTCGCCGGCGATCAATTCATCCGCAACGTGTACGAGGCGATCCGCTCGAACGACGATCTGTGGCGCTCGACCGTGCTCGTAATCGTCTGGGACGAGCACGGCGGGATCTTCGACCACGTGCCGCCCCCAACCTTGCCGTACGGCGACAGCTTCCGGTCCGGGGTGGCCGCCTTCGACTTCGACCGGCTCGGCGTCCGCGTCCCGGCGATCGTCGTCTCGCCCTACGTGAGGCCGGGCGTCTCGCACGCCCTGTTCGAACACGCGTCGCTCCCGGCCAGCGCGACGCAGCAGTTCATCGGCCCGCCCGGCAAGCACTCGCTATACAAGCGCGAGCAGCGCGCGCCGACTTTGCAGCAGCTCCTCCAGACGGACATGGCGCCGCGCATGGACCGCCCCGACTTCGGCAAGCCACCGCGGAGCGAATTAACTGACGATCGCGTGATTCCGGTCTCGCTCTCCCAGGCGCCTTCGCCGGAGCGACCGACCTTCGGACCGAATCGCCCGGCGTCAGGGCTGCAGATCGCGCACGTCCGCGAGGTGCATCAGCTCCTGACTATCCGGAGGTCGAAGGTCGCAAGCGCCTTCGATCCCCGTGGCATCAGGACACAGTCGGAGGTCGGGCGATTCATGCGCGCGGCGCTGAGTGAGCTTCATTCCGGGCTGGAGCATCGCGATTCCTAGTCGGCGGCCGCGCCGTCCGCAGGCGATTGCCGCGGTCGTCTGGGCGCTCATCGCGCTGGCCTTTCCGTACGCGAGCCAGGCACAGACGCCCAGCGAATCGCCGCCCGGCCCGCTCGATGTCGGGACGATCTGCGCCAAACCGTCCGTACCGCGGACCATCAATCCGGTGCGCGATATTTTGACAGAGTATCGCGACCTGTCCTACGACTTCTGTCGCGTGAAAGAGGACTTCAAAGAGGGCGGCTTCGGCGGTCTGTGGGAACGGCAGCTGGGGACCCTTCAGGACGTGTTCGTCGACATCTTCACCGGGCCCGGTTTGCACCCGACGGTCGGCACGATCGTGCCCGAAAGCGGAGTCTCGTTCGGCCTGGCGCTGAACAACGAGTGGCACATCACCGAGCGGCCGCACATCCGGTTCACGACCAGCGTCGAGGCGCGCGGCACGACGGAGGGATTCTGGGCGGCGGGTGCGGTGTCGCACATGCAGTTCGACTGGTACCGCGTCCAGGACACCGGATCGTTCCGGATTCCGCAGGCCACGGTCGCCGTCAGGCATTTCGAGCTTCCCCAGATGCCGTTCTTCGGCCTGGGGAACGACAGCTCGCGCCACGATCGCTCATTGTTCGAGCTGACCGAGACCGAAATCCCCATCATGGTGGACTTTCCCGTCGGGTACGGCGTGACGTTCTCGCTGCAGGCGAACGCGCTGTTCGCCTCCTCGGATCCGTCCAGCGACTTCACCAATCGATTTTCTCAGGCGACGGCGCCGGGCATCCGGGCAAGCACGCTCCACATGGTTCCTGGATTCGCTGTGACCTACCGTTCGCCGGACGTGCTGTACGGGCTGTACGGCGAGGGCCGCGCGAGCTACGAGGCCTACCAGACGCTCGACGGCGGGCCGTTCACGTTCGATCGAGTTCAGGCGCGGGTGGCGTTGAACTACGGCATCGAGGATCTGCCCTTCGCCCAGGATCGATTCCCTTACTTCCGAGCGCTCCTCGGCTCGAGCCGCTTCACCATCGAGGCCAACCTAGTCATCAGCGAGCCGCGCTCGGGCAATGCGGTTCCGTTCTATCTGCAACCGACGTTGGGTGGCGGCGACATCAACAACGAAAACTGGCTCCGGAGCTACACGAACTACCGCTTCAGGGCGCCCAACACGGTCGCCTATGGCGCCAGCTATGAGCGGCGACTGATCGATCCGTTCGGCTTTTCCGTGTTCGGCCAATGGGGAAAAGTGGGACAGGACGTGGGCGACCTCGATTTCGACAACATGAAGTACAGCGTGGGTGCCGGGCTTACGGTCCGGCTCGGCGGCAAAACGGTGGTCGAGTTTTCGTTCGCCTGGGGCGGCAGCGAAGGTTCCCAGGCGTACGCGACGGGTAACACGAACAACGCGATCGGATTCGGCGCGCGCGCGGCCGGCACGGTCGGTCTTCGCGGCGTGTTCTAGCCGTCAAACCGGCTGGCCAGTCTCCGGGCGCACGCTGACTCGCCGGAACCCTCCATCGCCGTCCCGCGATCACCGTCGACGCGACGCGCGTCGGCACCGCATTCATGGTGGCCAGCAGCGCCCGATGCATGGACTCGTAGCAGGGTCTGCGGCACTCCGGTTCACCAGTGGCGTAGACGTGGCCCACCGCATACGATCAAGCTGCGGAAAGGAGTCATGGTGCGTCAGATCTGCAACGTGACATTGGTCGTCGCGATCGCCGTTGCGGGATGCTCGCGCGAGAACCCGGGCGAACGTCTGGCGCGGGAATGCGGGGCGACGGTGGACGCCGCGGTAGACACGGGGACGACGACAAACTCTGCCGTGGCCACGGTGAATCGAGCCGAGATGGAGGCCGTCATCCGCTCGGAGCGGTGGGCGACGACGCCGCAACGCAAAGCGATCCAAGCCGAGCTCAGCGAGCTGGACACGTCGCGCGGGCTGACCTCCGAAGCCTACGAGGCCGCCTGGGAGCGCATCGTGAACAAAGGCGGCGAGCGCGACGCGATATGGCGAGCCGCGTTCGACAATGACCTGCCCCGCCGAACGCGAATGCGCGACAAGATGATCCGTGACTGCGTGACGAGACGCGCCGCCAAGGAACCCGCCCAGTAACCGGCCGATTGTGACTGGAGTCTGATGGATTCCCTGATTACCGCGGCGGCGCGGGCGCTCGCCGCCGGCGATCCCCTCGGCGCCCTGAAGCGGGTCGCGCTGCGCGACGACGCGCCGGCGCTGGCGCTTCGAGGCATCGCGATGGCCCAGCTCGGCGATCTCGGCCGGGCCAAGGCGCTCGTGCGGCGCGCCGCGCGAGCCTTCGGTCCGAACGAGGCGATGGCGCGAGCGCGCTGCGTGGTCGCCGAGGCCGAGATCGCGCTGGTCTCGCGCGATCTCGGCTGGCCGGCAAAGGCGCTCGACGCGGCGCGGGCGACGCTCGAAGAGCACGGCGACCGCGCCAACGCCGCGTACGCGCGGTACCTCGAGATCCGGCGCCTGCTCCTGGTCGGCCGCATCGACGCGGCCGAGCGCCTGCTCGCCCGGCTCGATCCCTCACGCCTGCCGCCGGCGTCGCGGGCCATTCACGAGCTGGTGGTCGCCGGGATCGCGTTGCGGCGCCTCCGCACGAAACCGGCGCGCACCGCGCTTGCTCGGGCCGCGCGCGCCGCGGACGACGCCCGGATCCCGGCGCTGATGGCCGAGGTCGAAAGCGCAACCCTCACGCTGAACACGCCCGCTGCACGCCTGATCGCCAGTGGCCAGACGCGACTCCTCCTGCTCGAGGAAGTCGAAGCGCTGCTGGCGTCGAACGCGCTGGTCGTGGACGCCTGCCGGCACGTGGTGCGCGACGTACGCACGGTGATCTCGCTCGCGAGGCGCCCGGTGCTGTTTGCGCTCGCCCGCGCGCTGGGCGAATCATGGCCCGACGACGCGCCGCGGGACGCACTGATCGCGCAGGCATTCGGCGCCAAGCTCGCCGACGAATCCTATCGCGTGCGGCTGCGCGTCGAAGTCGGGCGCCTTCGCACGGCGCTTCGGCCCCTGGCCAAGGTGAGCGCGACGAAGCGAGGCTTTGCGCTGGCGCCCCGCCGCGGGCGCGAGCTGGTCGTGCTGGCGCCGCCCGTCGAAGACGACCATGCAACCGTGCTGGCGTTCCTTGCCGACGGCGAGTCGTGGTCGAGCTCGGCGCTGGCGCAGGCACTGGCCGCCAGCCAGCGCACCGTGCAGCGGGCTCTCGACTCGCTTGCGGCAGCGGGCAAGGTGCAGTCGCTCGGCCGCGGGCGAGCGCGTCGCTGGATGACCCCGCCCGTGCCGGGATTCACGACGACCTTGTTACTCCCCGCCCCACTGCCGGGTGAGTAGGATGAACGCATGAATCCATCAACGGCCGAGATCGTTCGTGAGTACGGCCCCTTCCCCGGTGCCGAGCGTGTGCACGGAGTGACGTATGACGGCGAGCGCGTCTGGTTTGCCGCCGGCGACAAGCTGAACGCCGTCGATCCCGCGAGCGGGAAGATCGTGCGCTCCATCGACGCCGCCGCGCACGCGGGAACGGCCTTCGACGGCCGGCACCTGTATCAGCTCGCCGAGGATCGCATCCAGAAGATCGATCCCAAGACGGGTCGCGTGCTGGCGACGATTCCTGCGCCGGGCGGCGGCGGAGACTCAGGCCTCACGTGGGCCGAAGGTACGTTGTGGGTCGGACAGTATCGCGACCGGAAGATCCATCAGATCGATCCCGAGACCGGGGCGATTCTGCGCACGATCGAGTCGAATCGCTTCGTCACCGGCGTCACCTGGATCGACGGCGAGCTCTGGCACGCCACCTGGGAAGGCGATCAGAGCGAGCTGCGTCGCGTCGACCCGCGAACGGGAGAGGTGCTGGAGAGGCTCGAGATGCCGGCCGGCGCGTTCATATCGGGCCTCGAGTCCAACGGCGGCGATCTGTTCTACTGCGGAAGCGGAAACGGCGGCAAGGTGCGGGCCGTCCGCCGGCCCAAGCGCCGCGCCGTGAAGGGCAAAGGCTGAGAGGGAGGCATCACATGCCCACCCACAAGGTCGTGAGCCACGACGAGTGGCTCAAGGCGCGCAAGCGTCATCTGGCGAAGGAAAAGGAATTCACCCGGATGCGCGACCAGCTGAGCCGCGAGCGGCGCGAGCTGCCCTGGGAGCGCGTCGAGAAGCCGTACTCGTTCGAGGGCGAGCGGGGAACACAGACCCTCAGCGACCTCTTCGAGGGGCGCGGCCAGCTCGTGATCTATCACGCGATGTTCTACCCGGACACCGCCGGGCCCAACACGCCGTGGACACCGGACGCCCCGTGCTACGTCTGCTCGTTCTGGATGGACAACTTCAACGGCATCACCGTCCACCTGAACCACCGCGACATCACGATGGCCGCGGTGTCGCGCGCTCCCTACCCCAAGATCGCCGCCTACAAGCGGCGCATGGGCTGGAGCTTTCCGTGGCTGTCGTCGTTCGGCGGCGACTTCAACTTCGACTATCACGTGTCGTTCACCGACGCGGACCTGAAGGCCGACAAGCTGGACTACAACTATCGGATCCGTCCGTGGGGAATCAGCGAGGCGCCCGGCATCAGCGTGTTCGTGAAGGACGGCGGCCAGATCTACCACACCTATTCGACCTACGAGCGTGGTCTCGACATGCTGAACGCCGCTTACCACTACATGGACCTCGTTCCGAAGGGCCGCGACGAGGGCGACTCGGGCGGCGCGGGGGCGTGGGTTCGCCGGCGCGACGAGTATCAGGACTGATGTACGGCGGCCGGCTCGTGGCGGCCATCGGGCTCGTCAGGCAAGCAAGGCCGGGTGGATTCTGTCCCGCGTGCCGCGTGCTGATGAAAGCCCGCGACGCCAGTCAAGAGCTGGCGAAACCGATGGTGGCCGCGCTGATCGTCCTCGCGGTTGCCGGCGTCGCCTGGGCGGCCATGGTGCAGCACTCGCGCGAGATGGCGGACATGGCCGGGATGGACATGGGCCTCGGCCCGATCGAGTCTTTCGCCGCGACCTGGGTCGTGATGATGGCCGCGATGATGCTGCCCTCCGCGATCCCGCTGATCGTCGAGTTCGCGCGAACGGCCGAAGGACGGAGACGATGGCAGCTTGCGACGGGGGTGCTGGCGGTCACATATCTCGCCGTGTGGCTGGTCTTCGGCGTGATCTGCTACGCGATCTACACCGCGCTCGGAATGCCCTGGCCCAATCAGATGCTGGCGGTCGGCGTGGCTCTGGCGCTCGCCGGCGTCTATTCGTTGAGTCCCATCAAACGGGCGAGCCAGGCCCGCTGCCGTGAGCTGTGCGCGCTGCACGGGCCCCTTCCCTTCAATCTGCTGCGGAGCGCCGCGGTCGCCGGCGTCCGCTACAGCCTGAGCTGCGTCGGATGCAGCGCCGCGCTCATGGTGGCCATGGTCCTTCTCGGCATGGCCAGTCTCTGGTGGGCCGTCCTCCTGGGCATCGTCGTGCTGATCTACAAGCTGGCACCGCCGCTGCGCATGCGATATGAGCTGATCCTTTCGGCGGCGCTCATGGCGCTCGGCGTAGCCTATATCCTGACCGCGTGAGCGAGCGTCACGGCGTCCAGAACCCTTGCGACGGAATGCGGAAGGCGCGGTTGAAGCGCGAGGAGGCGTTCTCCCACGCGATGATCATCGTCATCTCCGCAATCGTGTCATCGTCGTAGTGCTGTTGCATGCGCGCGAACAGCTCGTCGTCGACGTCCTGACTCGTGTCGGTCATCGCATCGGCGTATTCGAGCGCCACCTTCTCCGCGTCGCTGAATAGCGGGCTCTTCGCGTAGTCTCTGAGTAGCGCCTGGAGCTTGTCGGTCGAGACTCCGTTCCGGCTGCCGACGGCAGCGTTGGCGTCCTGTCAGAACTCGCAGCCGTTCCACCAGGCGACGCGACGGTTGAGCAGCGCTCTGAGCGCGGCGGGTACGCGCGTCGCCTCTTGCGAGAGGGCAACCCACATCGTCTTAGCGGCGCGGAAGTAGGCCGTGTTGCGCGCGTAGAACAGATACGGATAGAGCGGCGCGCCGCGGAGCTTCGCCTGTTCCTCGAGCGTCTCGCGCAGGTCGCTCGGCAACGTTTCGACGTCGACCGGCGGAATGCGCGTCTTACCTTCCAGCATGGTCGTCTCCTTCATTTCGCGTTGTCACCACGTTCCGATGCGTCGAGGCCAAACGTCTCCCGCAGGCCGCGTCGGCCTAACCCAGTGACCGTGACAGCCTGGCCGCGCTTCGTTTGTTCCATCCACCCGAGATCGAAGTAGCGCCTGGTGAGCGCGGTTCCGACCGCACCCGCGATGTGCGGGCGTCGCTCGGTCCAATCGAGGCAAAGCCGGCAAAAGTGACGGCGGTTCGTGCGCAGCGCGGGGAGCTCGATCCCGAACCCGGTGAAAAATCGGGCGTCGGCCGCCGTGATCTCGGCCGCTTCGTCGTCGAGCACGACATAGTCTTGAGCGACGAACACGTCGACGAGGGCGACGCTGAGCCGGCCTGCCAGATGACCGTAGCAGATGCGCGCCGCACCGAGCGCGCGCGCCTGATGCGAGAGCGGGCGGTAGCGCGGTCTCTTCTCGAGCGCGACGGCGACGATTCCGTCGATCATGTCGGTCACGGTCGGCGACGCGAGCTGGAAATAGCGATGTCGGCCATTCCGGACCATCGAGAGCAAGCCGGCCTCTGTCAGCTTCGCGAGATGGGTGCTGGCGGTTTGAGCCGTGATTCGTGCCGCGCAGGCGAGCTCGCTCGCGGTCATGCGGCGGCCGTCGAGCAGCGCCGACACGATCGTCGCCCTCGCAGGGTCTCCGACCAGGGCGGCGATCTCGGCGATCATGGGGCCGGTGATCATTTCAGTTATCTAACACGAATCCCCCACTCTCGTGGGCGGCCGACACTTCGATGGTGATCGAAGTTCGCTACTGCTAGACTCTCGGCAGCCATCCCAACACAGGTCGCATGGCGAAGGATTGTCCGGAATGCTCATGCCTCGTCGGCGAGAAGCCGACCCGGGAGGCCCAAGCGCTCGGCGCGGTCAGACCTATGCGTGGGGATGGGTCGTCGCGATCAGTTGCCTGACGCGTGCGATCAGTCTGGATCTGCTCGAAGCTAATGGCGCAACGGTCGGTCTGGCTCACTCCGTCGTCTCACTGATCGTCGGGATCGCGGCCGCGGCCGGCAAGGCGTGGAGCTGGTTCGTTCTGCTGGCGGCTCAGGTTTTGCTCGTCGCGTACGGTACGTACTACATGGCGGTGATCGCGCGTGAGCCGCACGACAAGACGATCGTCGCCGTGGGGGCGGTTGCGCTCTCGGTCCTCCAGTTCGTCTACTTCTACAAGCGCCGAGCCATGTTTGGAGCACGCTGGCGGTGGGAACGATTGGAACGCCGGCATCCACAGGTGGTTGGGCCCGAGACCCGCGACCCAGACCACGTCCCGGGATTTGCCGGCCTGTCGCACCCTCGACGTCTGCTCTTCATCATGGTCCTCGTGGTCGGAATCGGTCTCGAGCTCGTGGCCTGGCTCAGCCCAAGAGAGCCGGCTCCGGTCAATGACGACGAACAGGAGCGCCAGGTGACGTTGAGGCGAATCGAGGATGAGTGAGGAACGCCGCTTTCTGGAAGACTACGCCGTGGGGCAGAACTTTCGCTCCCGTCGCCTTCGGATCGACAAGGAGCGCATCAAGCAATTTGCCGCCGAATTCGATCCGCAGCCGTTCCATCTGGACGAAGAAGCCGCGCGCGACACCATATTCGGCGGGCTGGCGGCCAGCGGCTGGTACACCGCCGCGGTCACCATGCGCCTTCTGGTCGAGAGCGACCTGAAACCCGCCGGCGGCATCGTCGGGGCCGGCGCCGACGAGTTCCGCTGGCCGCGGCCTGTGCGGCCCGGGGACGAGCTCAGGATCGAAAGCGAAGTGCTCGAGGTGCGCCCCTCGCGTTCGCGGCCGGATCAAGGATTGATCAAGGTGCGAACGACGACGCTGAATCAGAACGACGAGGCCGTTCAGATCGTGGTCGCGAATCTCGTGGTGCCCCGCCGCTCAGCGCCGCAGGACAAGGACGGCAAGCCATGAGGACGAACAACGCCGTTGCCCGTGCCGAGACGCGAACCAGTTTCGGCGCGGCGATGATCATGGCCACCGCGATGGCGTGCGCCGCATTGCTTCTTTCGGCAGCCCATAGCTACGGCGCCGATCCTGTTGCCGACGGCCAGATCGACGCGAAGTCGTTTCGGTGCATCACCAAGATGACGCCCGTGCGCCAGTTCTACGTCGACAATCTGAAAGGTCAGCTCGACGCAACGCTGGCCGCGGCCAATTCACCGACGGGCGCCGTGTATCCACCCGGATCGGTCATTCAGCTCATTCCAGGCGAAGCCATGGTCAAGCGGGACAAGGGGTTCAACGCCGCAACACGCGACTGGGAGTTCTTCGAGCTCGACGTGTCCAAGGAAGGGACGCAGATCCGAAAGCGAGGCTTCGCCGACGTCGTCAACCGATTCGGCGGCAACTGCTTTGGCTGCCACGTCGCCGCGCGTCCCGAGTGGGATCTCGTGTGCGAGACCGGCCACGGCTGCGCCCCGATCCCGCTGACGCGCGCGATGAGTGGCGCATTGCAAAGGACGGATCCGCGCTGTAACAATCCACCACCCAGCCCGGAGGATGCCGAGGCCCTGCGACAGCTGCAGCGGCTGCTCCCGCCAACCCGGTAAGAGACGACCAACAAGGTTCGCGCTCCTGGCGGTTGACTGCCCCGACGGCGGGCGTAGACTGCGCACAGTTCCTCGCAATCTCTCGGCCTGAAACGCCCCATCGCAGGAGGACCGCAATGAAAGAGCTGGTCTTCGCGCTGGAATTCAAAGGCACCGCCGCGCCCCTACCCGGTTCAGACAAGAAACTCCGCGCCAAAACGTCCGCGACCAGCCAGATCCTCCGCAGCCTGCTGGAGGCCGACGGAATTCAGGCAGGCATTCAATCAGCGAGTGGAGGATCCGCGAGCTTCGAGTCGGAGGTCGAAATCGTCGGCGAGGGCGCGTTCGTCGAGGCCGGGACCATCCAATACGGGGACGCCGGCAAGGTCGCGTTCAGAACTGTCGGCCGCGGCACCCTGGGAGCCAGCCCGCTCGCCGAGATCCAGCGTGGCGCCGTCATCTGGGAAGTGATGGGCGGCGAGGGGCGTTTCAAGGGCGCACAAGGCCTCATCACGTCCAACTTCACGGTGGGAGCTCAGGGCGAAGTCGTGGACGATCAGTTCGCCCGAATCTTCGTACCGTAGCTTCGCCGGAGGAGAGGAAGCACCAGCAGAAGCGCCGACACGACGAGGAAGCCGGCGGTGATGGGGCGCGCGACGAAGATGTCGAAGCTTCCGGCCGACAGGATGAGGGACTGGCGCAGCGCTTCTTCCATCATCGGCCCGATGACCATCGCCAGGATCAGCGGCGCGCCCTCGTAGTCGAACTTCTTCAGCAGATACCCGACGATCCCGAAGATCCACATCACGACGCCGTCGCCGATGTTGTTGGCGACGCCGTACGCGCCGATCACACAGAACACGAGGATGAACGGGAACATGATCGCGTAGGGCACACGCAGAAGGCGGGCCCACATCGGAATGAGCGGAAGATTCAGCACGAGCAGCATCGCGTTGCCGATGTACATGCTGGTGATGATTCCCCAGAAGACGTCGGGCGCCTGCTTGACCAGCAGCGGGCCGGGCTGGAGCCCGTGGATCATCAGCGCTCCGAGCAGAATCGCCATGACCGCGTTGGCCGGAATGCCGAGGGTGAGGAGCGGAATGAACGCGCCGCCGGCCGCGGCGTTGTTCGCCGCCTCGGGGCCGGCCACGCCCTCGATGGCACCCCCGCCGAACCGCTCGGGGTGCCGGGAGACGCGCTTCTCGACCGCGTAGGACGCGAAGGAGGCGATGATCGCGCCGGCGCCGGGCAGGATGCCGAGAAAGAAGCCGAGCACCGACCCGCGCAGGATCGGCGCCGTCGATGCCCGCCAGTCTTCGCGCGTGGGCATGAGGCCCGACGTCGGAGGGGCGAAGATCTCCTTCTGCTCCTCCCGTGATTCCAGATTCAGGAGCACTTCGGAGATTCCGAAGAGGCCCATGATGACCGGGACCAACCCGAGCCCGTCCTCGAGCGTGCGAATGCCGAACGCGAACCGAAAGCGCCCGCTGATCGTGTCCTGACCGACCGTCCCGCAGAGGAGGCCGACGGCCGCCATCATGAGCGCCTTCACCATCGACTCGCGGGCGAAGTAGGTGAGCAACGTCAGCCCGAGCACCATGAGGGCGAAGTACTCCGGCGGTCCGAAGCTCAACGTCACGCGCGCCAGGAGCGGCGCCAGAAAGGTCAGGATGACGACGCTGAGCGTGCCGGCGATGAACGACCCGAACGCGGCGATCCCCAGCGCCGCGCCCGCCCTTCCCTGGCGCGCCATCGCGTGGCCGTCCAGACACGTGACAACCGACGCCGCCTCGCCCGGGATGTTCACGAGGATCGACGTGGTCGATCCGCCGTACATCGCGCCGTAGTAGATCCCGGCCAGCATGATGACGGCGGCGACCGGCGAGGCCGCGAACGTCGACGGCAGCAACAGCGCGATCGCCGCCGCCGGCCCGAGCCCCGGCAGCACGCCGACCAGGGTTCCGATGAAGACGCCGACGAAGCAGTAGAGGAGGTTGATCGGCTGGAGCGCCACGTGAAAGCCGTGCAGAACGCCCTGGATGATCTCCATGCTCAGAACCCGAATGGGCCCGCCGGCAGCTGCGTCTTCAGCCCGATCTGAAACAGCACGTGAGTCGCGAACGCGCCGGCCCCGGCCGTGACGGCGCTGAAGGCCCAGCCTCGCCGCTCGAGGCGAAAGAGAAGCAGGAGAATGAGGAACGTTACGGTGACGAACCCGACCGGCTCCAGCAGCAGGAGATAGCCGAGCAGCGCCGCGGCCACGACGAGCGGCTTCGACGACTCGGGCCGGATCCGCAGTCGCGGCACCTCTCGACGGAGCGACCGGGCGATCAGCACGACGGAGAGCAGGCCGAGCACGACGGCGCCCCAGAACGGAAAGAATCCCGGCCCGGGGCGACTGAGACCGCCGAGCTTGAGTGAGATTCCGTGGACCGCGACGAAGATCGCGACGGCCAGCCAGAAGAGTCCGCTGACCAGGTCGCGCGGCATGACCGCTTACTTCACCAGTCCGGCTTTCCTGGCGAGCTCCTCGACCGTCCGATACTCCTCGCGGATCTCGGCCACGAGCTTCTCGGGCGGCGCCCAGTCCTGGAGGATTCCGAAGCTCACGAGCTTCGCGGCGACCGCCGGATCCTTCGCCGCCTTCTCGATGGCGGCGACGAGCGTCTTCGTCACCTCGGCCGGCACGCCCGCGGGCGCGAAAAAAGCGAACCAGACCCCGAGCAGATTCTGGCGGTGGCCGAGCTGGGTCAAGGTCGGGACGTCGAAGCCGGGGAACGTGTTCGAGACCAGCACGCCGCGGAGCGCCCCGCCTTTCACGTGGCTGCTCAGCGCCCCGAGCGAAAACGCGCCCCCCTCGACATGGCCACCCAGAAGCGCCGTGATGCCCGGCGCTCCGCCTTTGAACGGCACCATGGTGATCCCCGCGCCCGTGAGCGAGTTGATCATCTCGATGTTGAGATGCCCTACCGAGCCTGTCCCCACCGTGCCCACGCGGACCTTGCCGGGATTTTTCTTCGCGAACTCGACCATCTCCGGAAAGCTCCGGTAGGGTGCGTCCTCACGCACCGCGAGCAGGATGGGCGTGCGGGTGGTCAACCCGAGCGGCGTCAGATCCTTCAGCGGATCGTACGTGACCGACTCCGGATTCAGTATGCGCGCCGACACGACGGCGGCGTTCGGAGTCAGCAGAATCGTGTACCCGTCCTTCTTCGCCTTCACGACGCTGTCGGTGCCGATCACCATCCCGGCGCCGGGCCGGTTGACGGGCACCACGGGCACCTTGAGGATTTTCGCCAGCTCCTCGGCGATGGCACGTCCAGTGATATCGGTGCCGTCGCCCGGCGCCAGCGGGATCACGAGCGTGATGGGACCGTTCGGGTAGCCCTGCGCGAGCACGGGAGACGCGGCGCTCGAGACCACGACGGCGAGCGCCAGGACGGTCAGGAGGACTCGCATCATGTCGAGCAACCTAGCCTACGTGTCGCCGCCGGGCAAGTCGCTCCTGGCCCGAAAACGACCTCGCCCTGCTCCCGGAGAGCCTTTGACGCCATCTCAAGATATGGGCCCTGCGACTCGGCGTGAAAGGGTGCAGGGCGACTGGAAAGGAGAGACGATGACGCGGGTGAGGCCCCTACCGTGAAGACGCTGCTGCCCTGGCTGGTGGCGGTAGCGTTCTTCATGGAGTCGCTCGACACGACCATCCTGAACACCGCGGTGCCGACGATCGCGGCCGCGCTGCACGTCGCGCCGCTGAGCATGAAGGCGGCGCTGACGAGCTACACGCTGAGCCTGGCCGTCTTCATTCCGGTGAGTGGGTGGATGGCGGACCGCTACGGGACACGTCGGGTCTTCGCCACGGCCATCGGAATCTTCATTCTCGGCTCGTTCCTGTGCGGCGTGGCTGGCAGCATTCACCTGCTGGTCGCGGCGCGCATTCTGCAAGGGTGTGGCGGCTCGATGATGGTGCCCGTCGGGCGACTGACGCTGGTTCGCACATTCGAGCGCAGCGAGCTGGTGCGAGTCCTCAGCTTCGTCGCGATCCCCGCCCTCATCGGTCCGCTGATAGGCCCACTCGCGGGCGGGCTCATCGTCGGCTATCTGCACTGGAGTCTGATCTTCTTTGTGAACGTGCCGATCGGACTCATTGGGCTCTACCTGGTGCACCGGTATCTGCCGGACTATCGGGCCGACAAGATCGATCCGCTCGATGTCACGGGCTTCGTCCTGTTCGGTGCGGGTGTCGCGCTGCTGTCCTATGTCCTCGAGGTTTTCGGCGAGCACACACTCGGCGCGCTCGAGATGGCGGGCTTGCTGGGGCTCGCGCTGATCCTGCTGCTCTCGTACTGGCATCACGCATCGCAGGCCGCCCATCCCGTGGTGCGGCTGAGCCTGTTTCGCACGCGAACCTTCCGCGCGGCGGTGATCGGAAGCTTCGTGACCCGGCTAGGAGCGGGAGGAATGCCGTTCCTCTTGCCGCTGCTCTATCAGGTCGGTCTCGGGTATACGCCGGTCCAGTCGGGCCTGCTCATCATGCCGCAGTTCTTGGCCGCCATCGGCCTGAAGTTCACCATCCCGGCGGTTCTCACCCGGTTCGGCTACCGGGCATCTTGGGAATCAACACGCTCCTCATGGGATTGATCATCGGGCTCTTCGCCTTCATCGGCTACGCGACGCCGATCTGGATCATCGCGCTGCAGGCCGTGGCGTTCGGCTATGTCTCTTCACTGCAGTACACGAGCATGAACACGCTGGTGTACGCCGACCTCGACGAGCGCGACACGAGCATGGGCAGCAGTATCGCGAGCACCATGCAGCAGATGTCGATGAGCTTCGGCGTCGCGGTGGCCTCGTTGGTCACCGCGGTGTTCGTGCCCGATCGTTTCAGAGCCACCCCGCTGGAGATGATGTCGGGCATTCACAGGGCGTTCGTGGTGCTCGGCCTGCTCACGGTCGTCTCGACGCTCATCTTCCGTACGCTGCGCGCCGAGGACGGCGTCAACGTGAGCCGGCACCTGCCCGTCACGAACGATAGCCTGGCCGTCGCGGGCGCTACGAGCCATGCGCACTGAGGGGGGTGCAACCTCCGGCTGGAGCCGCATGGCGCATCGCTCTATAATTGGCGGCAACCACGGAGGATCGGCCATGACACAGGCACTGCAGCTCTCCGCTCTCGGCACTGCACTCGGAACCGAGGTTCTTGGGATCGACCTGTCGAAGCCGCTCGACGACGAGACCTTCGCCTGGATCCAGGGCGCCTTTGCCGAGCATCCGGTCCTGGTGTTCCGCAACCAGAATCTCGGCGCGCTGGAGCTCGCCGCCTTCGGCCGCCGCTTCGGGACGCCGCGTCCCCACGCGCTGGTCAAGTATCGCCACGCCGATTGTCCGGAGGTCTCCTGGCTGACCAACGTCGAGGACACGGGCAAGATCGATTGGTACGGCGTCAAGCGCGCCACCGACTGGCACACCGATTCGACCTTCGAGGACACGCTGCCGCTGCTGGCGGTGCTGCACGCGAAAGAAGTGCCGTCGGAGAAGGGCGGCACGATGTTCACGGACATGCGGGCCGCGTACGACCGGTTGCCCGCGGAGAAGCAACAGCTCCTGTCCGGTCTCACCGCGCTGCACGGCCGCAGCTCCGGACCCGCCGGCGACCGTCTCTACGGCGACGACAAGGGCGTGACCGACAAGAAGTATCAGGAGACGCCCTGGCCGGCGGTCACGCGACATCCGGTCAGCGGACGGGCCATCCTGTTCGTGAATCCGATGCACACGCATGGCTTCGTCGGCATGCCGCGCCAGGAAGCCTGGCCCCTGATCGAGGAGCTCGCCGACCACGCGACCCAGGAGCGCTTCGTCTACTACCACCGCTGGCGCGTCGGCGACGTGCTGATGTGGGACGAGCGGGCGACGATGCACCGCGGCGCCGGCGACTATCGGCCGGACGAGCGCCGCATCATGCTGCGCACGATCGTGTATCCGAGCTGAGCGCCAGAGCAGCACTATCGCTACGCTCCTCCGTGGTCTGGTCTGGCGCCGTGCTGGCCGAAGGTCGCATCGACATAGCCGCTCGATTTCGGCATCGTGCCGCCGGAGCGCCAGGGAGGATACGCACAATGATTTCCAGAATCGTCGCCGGCTGTCTCATTGCCTTCGTACTCGTTGTGAACGCCGGCGGCTGCGGCTCGATGCAGGGCAGCAGCGCAGGCCTGCTCGATCAGCTCGGCGGTAGCTCGCAGGTCAAGGCCCTATCGGACGCCTTCGTGAACAACGCGGCGAGTGACCCGCGCAGCAGCAAGCTCTTGTCCGGCGCGAATCTCGGGTCGCTGAAGTCGAAGGTGTCGGATCAGTTCTGCGCGACGCTCGGCGGCGGATGCGCAGCACCGCTGACCAGCGCGCAGGTCACGGAAGCGGCCAAGAAGGTCGACGCACCGACGTCGAGCGGGCTCAGCGACAGTCTCATGAAGGCCCTGGACAGCGTCAAGGCCTCTCCGGTCGCGAAGGAGACGGTGACGAAGCTCTTGGGCCCGCAGCTCGGCGGTATCGTCGCCGGACTTCTTTAGGCTCCGCCCAGTCCGTAGAGCGCCGCCGCGTTGTCGTGAGTCAGCTTGCGGCGCATCTCGGGCGACAGATCCTCCATCTGCCTCTTGATCGCGTCTTGCGAATTGGGCCAGACGCTATCGGGGTGCGGATAGTCCGACGCCCACAGCAGGTGCCCCTCGCCGAAGAACGGAATGAGCGACATCGCCACGTAGTCTTCCTGGAAGGTCGCGTAGATCTGCCGCTTGAAGAGATCGCTCGGCTTCGTCTTGAGGGCCGGGCCGCCCTTGTCGGCCCAGAACTCCTTCGCCTCCCAGAGCCGCCAGTGGCGATAGTCGAGCTCCTGGACGAGCCACGGCAGCCACCCGGTGCCGGCCTCGGCCATCACCATGCGCAGCTTCGGGTGACGCTCGAGGATGCCCCAGGCGAAGAGGTCGACGAAGGGCTCGAGGAAGTTCTCGAGGAAAAATTTTGTGTTCTCGAACACGCTCGCGGCCTTGCCGGCGACGCGATCGCCCGGCTTGCCGACGAACACCGTGATGTGCCAGGAGAGGATGATGCCGCTGTCCTCGAGCGCCTGCCAGAGGGGCTCCCAGGCCGGGTCATCCAGCTTGGGCTTGATGTTGGCGATCATGAGATTCACCTGGCGCACGCCGCCCTTCGCCCTCACCCGCTCGAGCTCGGCGAGCGCGCCTTCGGGCGTCTCGGGCAGCATCGGCAGGCCGATCAACCGATCGGGCGCCGCCTTGCAGAAGTCGAGCAGCCAATCGTTGTAGACCCGATAGCACGCGGTGCGCAGCACCGGATCGTCGGTCGAGATCTGGAAGATCGGCCCGAAGATTACCTGCGTCGCGACGCCGTCGCGGTCCATGTCGGCCAGACGCAGCTCGGCCACGGCCGGCCGGCGCGCGCTCGGGTCGTGGATGCCGGCGCGATCGAAGGCGTTGTAGAGCGCCTTGATCGGCCGCGCCGAGCCCGTCGCGGGCGGCTTGCCGTCCCAGCGGCCCCACACCTTCCCGTCGCACACCCAGACCGCCTGTCCGTCGCGCTCCTCGACGTGCGGCGCGCGATCCAGGAGCGCCGCGGGCAGCCGCGTGGTCCACAGATCCGCGGGCAGCTGGCTGAGATCCATGTGGTCGTCGCAGGAGATGATCCGGTCAGTCATGTGATCCTCCGGTCGATGGACGGGTCGCGCCGCCGGACGGCACCTGGCTGATCCTACCGCGTCCAGCCGGCTCGCGCGCGCAAGACATTACTTTCACCCCCGGGCAATCAGGTGTTCGTCGCCTGGTCTCCAGCCAGCGACGACGGTCGTGCCCTCCCGGACCGTGTCAGGCAGGGCGCCCGCGATACGCATGCGCACGCTGTGACCGCCGGTCTCCCCGATGAGGAGCACGCTGTCGCCGTAGTTGACGATGACGCCGATCCTGAGCGTCACGCGGTTGGGAAGCACCGTGTCGGCGACCAGCTGCAGACGCTCGGGGCGCAGGAGCACGTCGGCAGAGGCACCGGCGAGGCGCCGGCACGCATCGGCATCCGCCTGGATCGGCCCGAGACCATCGAGCTCGACGCGGCCCGGCGCGCCCGCATCGACGCGGCCCGTGAAGAAGTTGCTGTCACCGATGAACTCGCCCACGAAGCGGGTACGCGGACGGTGATAGACCTCGAGCGGCGGCGCCGTCTGCTCGAGCGTGCCGTGACGGAAGACCGCGATACGATCGGACATCGTCATCGCCTCGGTCTGGTCGTGCGTCACGTACACCATCGTGATGCCGACCTCGCGATGAATGCGCTTGAGCTCGACTTGCATCTGCTCTCGCAGGTTCTTGTCCAGGGCGCCGAGCGGCTCGTCGAGCAGGAGCACGTCCGGGTTGAAGACGAGAGCGCGCGCGAGCGCGACGCGCTGCTGCTGGCCACCGGACAGCTGGCGCGGATGCCGGTGCGCGAAGGGGCCGAGCCCGACCATGTCGAGGACCTCGCGCACGCGCTCGGCCTGCCGGGCGCGCGGAAACGCGCGCATGCGCAGCGGAAAGGCGACGTTTCCCTCGACTGTCATGTGCGGGAACAGTGCGTAGTTCTGAAAGACGACGCCGATGTTGCGCTCGTAGGGTCGGCGGTGCGTCAGATCCTCGCCGGCGAGCTCGATGACGCCGCGGGTGGGCTCCTCGAAGCCCGCGATCATCATCAACGTCGTCGTCTTCCCAGAACCGCTCGGGCCGAGGAGCGTGAGGAACTCGCCCTTCGCGATGTCGAGGCTGATTCCGTCGACGGCGTTCACCCGGCCGTCGTAGGACTTCACGAGACGGTCGAGCTTCAGGTAGGCCAGGGTCAGGCTCCGGCGCGCGGAACGATGAGCGCGTCCACGACGACGCAGCCTGCGCCCCTCTCCCTCACCACGATCGGGTTCACGTCGAGCTCGGCCAGGCTCTCCCGCTCGGCCCACGCGAAGTCGCCGATCGCTTCCAGCGCGCTGGTGAGCGCGCCCACGTCGCCCGGGGGGCGGCCGCGGAAGCCGCCGAGCAGCGCCGCCGCTCGAGTCTCGGCGATCATCGTTTCGGCCTCGCCCACGCGCAGCGGCAGCGGACGCAGCGCGACGTCGTCCAGGGTCTCGATCAGCACGCCGCCGGTGCCGAACGCGAGCACGAGGCCGAAGTCAGGGTCGCGGCTGACGCCCGCGAAGACCTCGAGGATCCCGCGCGCCATCTCCTGGATCAGGAAGCCGGCGACGTCGTTCCGCCGGCCGAGCTCGTCCACCTTGCGCGCGAGCCCGTCCCACGCGGCTCGCAGCTCGCTCTCGTCGCGAGGCCCGACCGCGACCAGGCCGACATCCGAGCGGTGCGGGATAGCGTCCGACACGACTTTGAGCACGACCGGATAGCCGATGCTCTTCGCGGCATCGCGCGCACCGTCGAGCGCCGTGACGAGCTGCTCACGAACGATGGGTACGCCTACCGCCGCGAGCAGGCGCTTGGCGTCGTGCTCGTGAATGGTCGGGCGTGCGCCACCCGCTTGCAGCGCCGTGATCGCGCCGCCCGCGCCGCGAGCGGGGCGCGCCGGCGCGAGGGGCTCGCTCCAGCGCGCCAGCCGATCCACCGCGCCGAGGCCCGCGCGGGTTCCGCCGACCACCGCGATCCCCTGCTGACGCAAGAACTCGACGACGTCGCGGCGGAAGACGCCGGAGCGCATCGTCATCAGATAGAACGGCTTGGCCGATTCGCGCGCGCCCTCCGCGACCGTCTTGGCGTAGTCCAGCGCCCGCGCCGGCGAGCCCATCGGCTGGTCGTCGAAGCCGTCGGAGCAGAACGCGATCGCATCGTAGCCGGGGTCGCTTCCGAGCACGCGAAGGCCGTGGGGAAAATTCGTCGCGAAGTCGCCGGTGCCCCACGCGTCCAGCGGGTTGCCGTCCCCGGTGATGCGGCCGATCACCCGCTCCACCTCGGCGCGCGAGGCGGGCGCCAGCGGGGGAAGCTGCAGGTTCGCAGCGCCGGCGAGGTCGAGGATCAGCTCCGCCTGCCCGCCCGATGCCGTCATGACCGCAACGCGCCGGCCGCGCGGCCAGCGGTCGGCCTGGCAGGCCGCGATGACTTCTGTCATCTCGTCCATGTCGGCGACCTCGATCGCGCGATGTGCTCGCAGCATCGCCGAGAACACGCGGGCTTCGCCGGCCAGGCCGCCGGTGTGGCTGGTGATCGCGCGGCGGGTCCGGTCGCTGCGTCCGACCTTGAGCACAACCACGGGCTTGCCGCGGTCGGCTGCGCGGTCGAGTGCGGCGACGAACCGCTCGGGCTGGCGCACCGACTCGAGGAACATCGCGATCACGCGTGTCTGCGGGTCGTCCACGAGGTACTCGAGGAAGTCCACGGCCGCGACAACCGCCTCGTTGCCAGACGAGATCACCTGGCTCCAGCCGAACCGCCGGCAATCGGTCAGCAGCCCTATGCAGATCGATCCGCTCTGGGAAATCATGCCCACGTTGCCCGCGAGCCGCGTCGGATCGTGCACCGCCTGGATGTAGACGAGGCTCGGCACGTGCGGGCTGATCACCCCCATGCAGTTGGGTCCGCAGAGCGTCATGGATGCCTCGCGGCAGATCGCGGCGATCGCCTCCTGCCGCGCGCGGCCTTCGGCGTCCGCCTCGGCGAACCCACCGTCGAAGATCACGGCCGCGCCGATGCCGCGATCGGCCGCGAACCGCATGTGCTCCAGTACGCGGGCATGGTTCACGCAGAACGCGAGCACGTCGACGTCGCGCGGCAGGTCGGCCACCGAGGGGTAGCAGCGTCGACCGAGCAGGCTCTCGTACCGCGGATTGACGGGATAGACATCACCGCGAAAGCCGATGCCGTCGAGCGCTTCGACCAGGGTTCGGCCGACGGATGGGCGCTCGGAGGCGCCGAGGATCGCGATCGAACGGGGACGCAGCAAACGGTCAAGCGACATGGGCGCTCCTTCTCCGCAGGAACATCGAGACCAGCACGCCGAGGACGACGGCGCTGACGAGCAACGTCGATACGACGGCGATGATGGGATCGGATTCGAGACGGATCGATTCGTACATCTTCTTCGGCAGGGTGACCGCGCCACGGCCCCCGATGAAGATCGCTACCACGGCCTCGTTGAACGACGACAGGAACGCGAACAGCGCGCCGACCAGCATGCCAGGGCGCAGCACTGGCAGCGTGACGTGCACGAACGTCCGGAAGGGACCGGCGCCGGAGCTCATGGCCGCCCGCTCGAGATTCTGGTCGAAGCCCTTGAGCGTGGCGGAGATGACCAGAAAGGCGACGGGGACCGCAAGCATTCCGTGCGCCACCATCACGCCGAGCAATGTGCCCGTGAGCTTCGCCCGTCCGAGAAATCCGTAGTACGCGAGCGCGCTCACGACGTGCGGCACGATGAGCGGCGCCATGATCAGCAGATTCACGAGCGACTTGCCGCGGAAGCGGTAGCGGACGTAGCCGAAGGCGGCGGGCACGACCAGCAGCATGGTGAGCGTCGTCGCGCCGAGGGCAATGACCACGCTGTTCAAGGTGGGCTCGAGCCACTCCTCGCTGGTGAAGTACTTCGCGTAGTAGCCGAGCCAGTATCCGGGCGGCGGGAACGCGAACGAGATGGCCGTGCTGAAGGACATCGGCACCACGATGAGAATCGGCGCCAGCAGGAAGAGCGCACCGAGCAGCGCCAGGACGAGGACCGGCATCGTGCGCTCAGCCCCACAGCCGGTCGAGGCCGGCGTAGTGGTTGTAGATCGCGAGGACGGCGCAGGTCGCGACGAGGAGCACCACCGCGACGGCCGAGGCGAAGCCGAACGCGAGCAGCTCCTCGATCTGCTGGTTGATGAGCTGCGAGATCATCATGTCCCGCGGCGTACCCAGCAGCACGGGCGTCACGAAAAAGCCGAGGCACGAGACGAACACGAGCAGGCTGCCGTTGACGACGCCCGGCAGGCTGAGCGGCAGGAATACCTGGCGGAACGCCGCGGCCGGACGCGCGCCGAGGCTCGCGGCCGCCTTCAGGTGGTTCGGATCGATCTTCTTCATCGTCGCGTAGAGAGCCAGGACCATGTAGGGCAAGAGGATGTGCGTCATCCCGAGGGTCGAGCTGAACGTGTTGAAGAGCAACTGCGGCGCCGGCCCGAGCCCGAGCGCGCCGTAGGCGGCGGCCACCGGCCCCTTGCTGCCGAGGATCACCAGCCAGGCGTAGGTGCGGACAAGGAACCCCGTCCAGAAGCTCATCGCGACAATGGTGAGGAGCACGGTCGATACCCACCCGCCGCGCCGCGCCATCACATACGCGATCGGATACCCGATGACGAGGCAGAGCGCGGTGACGAGCAGCGAGGTCACGAAGGTGTTCACCATCACGCGGGTGTAGACCGGCACCGTGAAGATGCGCTGATAGTGCGCGAGCGAAAGCCGTGGATCGGTGACGCTCAGCACCAGCACGTAGATGATCGGCACCACGAAGAGCAGCACGAGGGCCAGGCACGAGGGAACGAGCAGGAGCCAGGGGGTCGCGTTCCTGGTCGCGCCGCGCACGACGCCGTCGGGATGGACCGCGGCGGCGCTCAGCTGGCCAGCCACTGCGTGAAACGCTCCTGGATCTTGGCGGTCTGGTCCGCCTCGGCAACGGTGTCCGATTTGATCGCAACCTTGGCGTTCTCGGGATACGTCGGCAGCTGTCGCGACACTTCGGGCGAGATGTACTTGAACGCCTCGGGGTTCGTCGGGCCGTAGTAGAGCTTGTTCGCGAAGTCGGCTTGCGGCTTCGGCTGAACGGCGAACTGGAGAAACTCCCAGGCGAGCTTCCGGTTGGGCGCGCCCTTCGCCACGCCCCACATCGTCGTCGTGATCGTGGCGCCGGGCCACACGAGCTCGACCGGAACGCCCTGTTGCTGGAGCTCGCTGGCGCGCGCGTTCCACATCACGATCATGTCGACTTCACCATCGCGCACGAGCTGCTGCGACTGGTTGCCCTGCGTCCACCAGACCTTGATGTGCGGCTTGATCTGATCGAGCTTGCGGAAGGCGCGATCGATGTCCAGCGGGAACACTTTGTCGACCGGCACGCCGTCCGCGACGAGCGCGAACTGGACCGTGCGCACCGCATTGTTGAGCATCGAGCGGTTGCCAGGGAACTTCTTGACGTCCCAGAAGTCGGCCCAGCTCTTGGGTCCGCCCTGCGGATATTTGTCCTTGCGGTAGGCGAGGTTCGTGCCGAGCGCGCAGTACGCGAGGCCGCTGGCGTACACGGCATTCGGGAACAGCTTGTCCTTCTTCACGACCGTCCAGTCGACTGGCTCCACCAGGCCTTCGCGCTCCGCGCGGAGAAGATCGGCCTGGGTGATCGCCGTGATGTCCCACTCGTAGCTCCCGCTCTGCACCTGCGCCTTCAGCTTGGCGTAGGAGACTGGAGCCACCGTCTTCACGCGGATGCCCGTCTGGTCGGTGAACGGCTTGAAAAAGGCGGCTTCTTCTGCGGCCGTCCAGCTGCCGCCCCACGTGTTGACGTAGATCGTGCGCGTCTGTGCGATCGTGCGCTCGGTGATGATCAGCGGCCCGGCGGCCGCCGTGGTCGCGGTCGCGGCGATTCCCTTGAGGAAGGTGCGACGTCGCATGGTGAATCCTCCGTGGTGACCTCGATGGTGGCCGAGATTCTGCCATAATCCTCCCGTGAGCGAGCGCCTGATCGGCCGGCGACTCCTGCGGCAGGAGGATCCTCGACTCGTCGCGGGCCGCGGCGCGTACGTGACGGACCTCGCGCTGCCCGGCATGCTGCACATGGCGCTGCTCCGCAGCCCTCACGCACATGCGCGAATCGAGCGCATCGACGCCGATCGCGCACGTCACCTGCCCGGCGTCGTCGCCATCCTCACCGCCGACGATATTCGCGACGTCGGGCCCTTGCCGGTGCTCGCACACCCGCCGGGCCAGCGCCAAACCGACTTCCCCGTCCTGCCGGCTGATCGAGTGCGCTACGTCGGGCAGCCGCTCGCCGCCGTCGTGGCCGAGACGCGGTACGCCGCGCAGGACGGCGTCGACGCGCTCGAGGTGACATACGATCCGCTGCCGGCCGTCGTGGACGTCGCGCAGGCCACGGCGCCTGGCGCGCCGAAGCTCTACGACGAGTGGCCCGACAACGTGGTCGTCGCGAGGGAGATCGGCGGCGGCGATCCCGACGCCGTGCTCGCGACGGCGCCGACGGTGGTCGAGGCGCGCTTCACGATGCCGCGCCAGACCGCGGCGCCGATGGAAGGCCGCGCAGTCTGCGCTCGCTTCGACGACGCCACCGGCGAGCTGACCGTGTGGGCGTCGAGCCAGGCGCCGCACCTCTTCCGCACGGTGCTCGCCGGCGTGCTGCGTCTCGACGAGGAGCGCATCCGCGTCATCGTCCCCGACGTCGGCGGCGGATTCGGGGTGAAGCTCCACTACTACCCTGAGGACGCGCTGGTGGCGGTGACCGCGATGCGCCTGGGCCGGCCGGTGAAGTGGGTGGAGACGCGCACCGAGCACTTCGCAGCCACCGTGCACGCGCGTGAGCAGCACGTACGCGCGCGGGCGGCGTTCGACGCTCAGGGAATCTTGCTCGCGCTTCGCGTGCACGTGCAGGGCGACGTCGGCGCGCACCTGCACACCAAGGGGGCCGGACCGATCTTCCTGGGCGGCGTCGTGCTCCCGAACGTTTACGCCGTCCGTCACTTCAAGGCCAGGCTGGAGGCCGTCGTCACCAACAAGGTGCCGTTCGGCGCGTACCGCGCATTCGGCATGCAGCAGGCGGCGTTCGTCACCGAGCGACTGATGGACATCGCGGCCGCGCGCCTCGGGATCGACCCCGTCGAGATCCGGCGCCGCAACTACGTACCGCCGACGGCGTTTCCGTATCGCAGCATCGCGAACCTCGTCTACGACAGCGGCGACTACCCTCGCGCGCTCGATGAAGCGCTGCGCATCGCCGACTATCGCGGGCTCCGCGCCATGCAGGCGCGCGCGCGAGCGGAGGGCCGGCTGGTCGGCATCGGCGTCGCGAACTACGTCGAGGTCACCGGCATGGGACCGTCGAAGCTGATGGCTGCGATGGGCAACCGGCAGGGCGGCTACGAGAGCGCGGCCGTCCGCGTCGAGCCGTCGGGGCGCGTCACCGTCGCGACCGGGATCATCGAGCTCGGCCAGGGCATTCGCTCGGCGCTCGCGCAGGTCGCGGCAGATGTTCTTTCGCTCCCCTACGAGCGCGTCGGCGTCGTGCTTGGGGACACCGCGCGCACGCCGTATTCGTGCTATGGCACCGCGGACAGCCGCGGCTCGGTGACCGGCGGCGCCGCGGTGCTGCAGGCCACGCGCGCATTGCGGCAGAAGCTCGTGCGTGTGGCGGCGCGCCTGCTCGAGGCCGACGAGGCCGACCTCGAGGTCGCCGAGGGTCAGTGTCGCGTGCGCGGCGCGCCCGGCCGCGGCCTTTCCTTCGCGGCACTGGCCCAGGAGTCGCTACGCGGGCAGAACCTGCCCGACGGGATCGAGCCCGAGCTCGAGGCGCGGTTCACCTACAACCCGGAGAACTGGACGTTCCCGTACGGCGTGCACGTCGCCGCGGTCGAAGTGGCGCGCGACACCGGGATCGTTCGGGTGCTCGGCTACTGGGTCGCGCACGACTGCGGCACGATGCTGAACCCGATGCTGGTCGACGGCCAGCTCCACGGTGGCCTCGCTCAGGGCCTCGGCGGCGCGCTCTGCGAAGAGCTCCGCTACGACGAGGCGGGCCAGCTCCTGTCGCGCACCTTCATGGACTACGCGATGCCGACGGCCGAGACGATGCCACCGATCGTGATCGGCCACGTCGAGACGCCGTCGCCGCATACTCCTGGCGGGATGAAGGGCATGGCGGAGGGCGGCACGATCGGCGCACCCGCAACGATCGCCAACGCCGTCGCCGACGCGCTCGCCGGCGCCGGCGTCGACGCCGCCGCAGTCGCCGCCTACCCGCTCACCGCCCCGAAGGTCTTCGCGCTGCTCCAGACCGCGTCGCGTTGAGTGCGAATGCTTGACGATGGGCCGCCGGCAGCGCGATCCTGCTTCGAGGCGTGATATCGGACGCGTTCCGTGCGGCCGCGCACCGAGCGCATGGAGGGACCAATGCCGAAGATCAAGCACATCGCACTGTCGACCCAGGACGTCGAGAAGACCGCAAAGTTCTACGTCGAGACCTTCGGGATGAAGGAAGTCGGCAAAGTGAACGATCCCGGCACGCGCGGCGTCTTCCTCACCGACGGCGATATCAATCTCGCGATCCTCAATTTCAAGAACGACGCGGCCGCCGGCAGTGAGCGCGGCAGGAATTTCTCCGGCATCCACCACATCGGCTTTCAGGTCGAGAGCCTCGAAGCGATCGCCGAACGGCTCACCGAGGCTGGATCACACCGCCGTCACGACGTCGAGGAGGCGCTCGGCGTGAAGCCGGGCACCGAGGGCAACGTCGAGGTGAAGTGGACTGGTCCGGACGGCGTCATGCTCGACGTGTCGAAGACGGGCTGGCTCGGCACGCCCACGTTCGGTCACTAGGCGCGGCGGTCGAGCAGGGCCGATCAGTTATGTGATCAGGCCCCCGCCACTCGCGTACTGAACTGCGGGGGCGGCGGCGTGTAGAGATTTTGGGTCCTCCGACGCGTATCTGCTCTACCCCGCCGCCGGCGTCCAGTCGACGGCGCTGATGCGCACGGGCCCGAGTGTCCACGGCCTGGGCATCCACGAAACGCGCCAGCTCCTCTTCGCACGATCGTCGCACGGACTCATGACCGGGATCCAGCGCGAGATCCCGCAGCTCGTCCGGGTCGGCATCGAGGTCGAACAGCTCCGGCAGCCCGTCGACATGGTGGACGTATTTCCAGCGGCCGAGCCGGAGCATGAACACACCGCGGCGCGAGAAGATCGCGTGATACTCGCTGAAGGCCCGACGATCCGCGTCGGGCTCTTGGGCGAGCGTCATGAGCGATCGGCCCGGCATGTCCGCGTCCTCAGCAGACGGCGCCGCGCCCACCATGTCGACGAGAGTCGGATACAAGTCGACCAGCATCGCATTCGTGGAGACGACACGTCCGGTTGGCACATCCGGGCCGGCGACGACGAGTGGCACCGTCACCGAGCTTTCGAACATCGTGCTCTTCCACCACAGGCCGTGCTCCCCGAGCATCTCTCCATGATCCGACGTATAGATGACACGGGTCGATGCGCCGAGTCCGCTCTCGCCGAGCGCCGCCAGCACCCGACCGATCTGTTCATCGAGAAACGTCACGAGGCCGTAGTAGGCCGCGATGGCCTTTCTGACGGTCGCCTCGTCCAGCGGTTTCTCGAGACCGAGCTGATGACGGTGCAGCTCATGCGCGGCATGGCGCGACCACGTCCTCTCGGTCCACGCGACCGGCAACGGCAGCTCATCCTGGCGATAGAGGTCGAAGTACGCATCCGGGACGACGAGCGGGAAGTGCGGCGACACGAAGCCGACGAAGAGCACCCAGGGCTTGCGGCGGCCCGTTGCCTCGGATTCCTCGCGGAGCCATCGCGCTGCCGTGTCGGCGATCGCTCGGTCGTAACGGACGTACTCGCTCTCGCCCGCGCGCGCGTCGATGACGTGCCGCAGACTCTGTGGGCGAGGCGGCATCTCGCCGCGCAAGAGCCCGTAGAGATCGCCTGTCCCGTCCACGACGTGCAGCGGCACCCGCTGGTCCGGGAATCCGCTCGGATCGTCGGCGCGCCGGTAGTGCAGCTTCCCGACCGTCGTCACGCGGTGGCCCTGCGCTGTCAGACGATGCCCCCAGCTCGGCGCCTCGCCTCCGACGTAGGGCGTCGCGTTGTCCCACGAGTCGATCGTGTGGGGCCAACGTCCGGTGGCGAGGCTTCCGCGCGAGGGCACGCAGATGGGCGTCTGACAGTAGGCACTCGCGAACCGCGTGCCCCGTTGCGCGAGCGCGTCGAGATGCGGCGTCCTTACGATCGGATTGCCATAGCTGCCGAACACGCGGCGCGTGTGCTCGTCGGACAGGATGACGAGGACGTTGCTGGGCCGGCTCATGGTCGCTGCGGATTATAGACCCGCGGCAGGAGCGTCTCGGGCGCGTTTTTTGGGGAAGTCGCTCTCCGAGCGATAGACTTTTTCTGGACAGCCATCCGGCACGAGGCCGGGCGGCTGTACCGGCGAACCCCATCGAGGAGAGAGATCCCTTGCGACTACTGATTGTCGCTCTCAGTCTGCTGTGTGCCGCGGGCTGCGGCGTGTCGGAAGAGGCGGCCGCCGCAAAGGACCGCGAGTCATCGAAGGCCACGTGGGTGATGGTGCTCAAGGTCGACGGCACCGACGTGAAGATCCCGCTCAAGGTCATGAACGTGCTGTTGTTCAAGGACGAGGAGTACGCCAAGCAGAATCCGTCGGTCTTCCAGATCGAAGGCACCGGTGTGCAACTATTGGGAGAAATCGCTCCCGCCGACAACGTCGACTACGGCGAACACTGGGATCGTCTCGTCAACAAGATGCTCACGATCAAGGCCTCGGGCGAATTCCATCGCGATCCCATCGACTCGAAGATCGCGCTCCCGGGCGGGCCCGAGGTGGCCGTGACGGGCGGAACGATGTTCGTCGAGAAGTTCACGGGCAAGTGGTCCGGCTCCGAGGGCAACAAGACGCTGTCGGGAAAGATCACGTTACAGCTCTCCGACGGCAGGACCATCGAGGGCACGTTCGCCGTCCACGCCGTGACCTGGGGCTAAATTCGTCCTCGCGATCACGCGGCAAGTCAGCGTGCGCCACGCACGAACATCAGCCCCTGCGGCGCGCCGCCCTCGATCGTGCTCAAGACGAGACGTCCGTCCACGAAGGAGTAACGGGTCATCCGCGACATCGCCGCAAGAAAGCGGCTCTCGAGCTCCATCGCGGGAGCAGGACACGCCATCTTCGTCGCCGCCAGCGGCCCGACGACGATGGCGCCCGGCGACTTCTCCGCAACCTGTCCGGTGTAACGATTACAGCCCCCGAAGCCTGAGAGACGGCTTCCCTCGATCACCACCGTCGGTGGCCGATCAATTCCAGATATTGGAAGCCGGTCCAAGCTCACTAGGGTCCACGTCGCATCCGCTAGCGCTGCCAGCGATAGGCGCCCGGTCACCGACGAGGACGCGAGCCTCAACGCACCGTCGCGGAATCCGTACGACTTCCGCGCCAGCTGCCCCGGACAGCAGATGGCGTCGCCGGGGCCGGCCTCGACAACGTCGAGAATGACCGCGGCATCGGCAATGGCGAGCGTGCGAACCTGGACGCGGTCGCCGACGAGTGCCACCGCCACATCGGTGGCGCGCCCGCCTTGCACGCGAAACACCCCAACGTAGACGAGGTTGCCGCTGCCGCCCTCGCTGGTGCTGAAGAGAGCCACCGTGCTCTCCCCGCGTACGCCGTCAAGATGTCCGACTGCCAGAGGCTGCGGCGACAGCACGACGCGACGACGGGACGCGCTGCCCGGCTGCAGCGGAGCCGCTTCGAACACGCCTTCCTTCAAGGAGACCGCCCCGCCCGGCAATGAGGTGATCGTGGCGTTGCGAAGCTCGTCGAGCGTCGGGCCCCGCGCCGCGGCACAGGACTGGAGAACTAGCGCCGCGATGAGAAGCGCGAGCGTCGCGCGGGCCAGCTCAGCGCGGCTCCACAATGTCGACCGCCAGGTAGGCGTCGCCACGCGAGCCGTCGGGCCGCGGGCGCCCCTTGCCGCGGAGCCGGAGCCGCGTGCCCGGGCGGATGCCGGGCGGGATCGTGACCTTCACCTGCTCCGCCTCATGCGTCGACTCGAGGGTGACCCGTCGCTCGGCGCCGGCCTGCGCTTCGCCCGGCGTGAGAGGCAGCCGCAAGGTCACGTCCTCGGGCGAGCCATCCACCGGCGGCGAGGCGATATCGCGGGGTGGGGCAAGAAGGCTACGTCCCAGCCGCTTGAGTGTCGCGAGAAGCCCGCGCCCGTGGCTGGGCAGAGGATGAGGCCTGCCGCTCTCCACGGGCGTGCCTGCGCGTGCGCCGCGGAGTACTGCGCGGCCGATACGGAACATCGTCGGCAGAAGCGTGAGCGGTGAGACGACGAAGACGCCGCCAACCACGACCGTGCGGCCACCGAACAGCGTGTGGCGAAAGTAGTGCCGGTCCACACGGGCGCCCATCCGCTCGAACTCGCGAGCCAGCTCCTCGAAGATGGCGCTCGCCCGCCGATCGGCGAAGAGGTCGCGGAATAGCTCGTCCTGACTATGCCGGAACGTGCCGGCGCCGCCGAGCCGAGACGCCTCGTCGTACTCGCGCCGGCGCCCCGCGTTGATGAGCACCGCGTACGCCTCGCTGATCTCCTTGAAGCGCTCGGCAGCGCTCGCATCGCCCGGGCGCCGATCGGGGTGCCACGTGAGAGCCTGACGCCGGTAGGCGCTGCGGATCTCGTCCTCGGTGGCCTGTCTCCCGACACCGAGGATCGCGTAGTAGTCCTTATCGAGCCGGTCTCTCGCCATCGCCTACGTATTATAGGCAGGCATGCACGTCCACCTGATCACCGCCGAGTCGCCCGAGTCGCGGCGACTTCGTCGCGGGCGCCTGATCCAATTCCCGCAGCTCACCATGCCATTGATCGCGGCGCTCACCCCTCGTGAGCATCACGTCTCGCATACCGACGAGATCGTCGACTCGGTGCGGTTCGACATCCCGGCCGACCTCGTTGGGATCACGGCGCCCACGCCGTCCGCCCTCCACGCCTACGACCTCGCGCGGCAGTTTCGCCGCCGCGGCGTGCCCGTCGTGATCGGTGGACCGCATGCGACCGCTCTTCCCGAGGAGGCCGCCCGCCACGCCGACGCCGTCGTCGTCGGCGAGGCCGAAGACACGTGGCCGCGCGTTCTCGACGACGCGCGCCGCGGGAAGCTCGAGCAGGTCTACGTCTCGACCCGACAGGCCTCGCTCGCCGGCATGCCGGCGCCGCGCTGGGATCTCATCAAGGGTCGCCGATACGGGAAGTCGGTCACGATCGCGACGCGGGGTTGTCCGCACCGCTGCGATTACTGCTCGATCCCGCTCCTCTACGGACCAAGGACCTACCGGTGCCGTCCCATCGACGAGGTCGTGCGCGAGGTCGCCACGAGCCCGACGCGGGCCGTCGTGTTCTGGGACGACAACATCGGCGCGCGCCCGCGCTATGCGAAGGAGCTCTTCAGAGCGCTGACGCCGCTTCGAAAGTGGTGGACGAGCCAGTGCACCGCGAATGCCGCGAACGACGAGGAGCTCGTCGAGCTCGCGGCGCGAAGCGGATGCAAGGCGCTGTTCCTGGGCTTCGAGTCGATTTCGCAGGAAAGCCTCCTGGCCACCAACAAGGGCCACAACCGCGTCGACGACTATCGCCGGCTGATCGCGTTGCTGCATCGGTACGGGATCGCGGTTCATCTCGGGATCATGTTCGGCTTCGACCAGGACGACGTTGGGATCTTCAGGCGTACCGCGGAGTTCCTCGACGACGCCTGTGTCGATGTCGCGACGGTGAGCATGGTCGTGCCGATGCCCGGGACTCCGACGTTCCGGCGGCTCCACAGCGACGGACGGATCCTGACGACCGATTGGTCGAGGTACGACGGAAAGAAGCACTGCGTGTTCCAGCCCGCCCGCATGTCGCCCGCGGAGCTCGAGGCCGGGACAGAATGGGTCGCCCGCCGCTTCTACTCGCCGCGGTCTATCGCTCGCCGGCTCGCGGGCTCACGCGCGGGACTCTGGTGGAGTCTCCCGCGGAACATCGGCTACATGCTCGCCGGTCTCTCGAATGCGGCGCCGTCGTGGCATCCGGCCGAGCCCGCGTAGCTCAGCGTTTGGAACGCGTCAGCCGCGCACGCCGATGATCTTCTCCCAATCGCTCGCGTGCTGATACGCGTAGGCGACCCGCATCAGAAGCGAATCGTCGAAGAAGCGCCCGACCAGCTGCATGCTGACCGGCAGACCCGCCGGCGACTTGCCCACGGGGAGCGCGAGCGCCGGGTGGCCGGTGTAGTTGAAGGGCAGCGTGTTGCGATTGCCGCCCCGGCTCGCCGACAGAAGGTTGTCCTCGACGGCCTCGAGGTAGCTGCCCGGCCTGTGGTTCCTGGGCGCGGTCATGATGCACGTCGGCATCGCGAGCACGTCGACGTCCGCCAGCGCAGTGTCGTACGCCTTGATGTAGGTCGGCCGCACGTTCTGGGCCTTGGCGTACACGCCGCCGTGATAGTTACGGCGGCTCAGCTCGGCGGCGATGAGCGAGAGCTTGGTCCGCGGGGCCAGCACGTCGGCCTGCGCAGCCCACATCTTGTTGATCGCCGCGATGACGGGCGCGGGATAGTACGTCCTCGTGAACGCGCCGAAGAAGCCGGTCTTGAAGAGTGCAAGCGCTCCCTCACCCGACAGCGCAGCCTGCGCGGTTCTGATGGCGTGGTGCGCGGGGATCGAGACCTTGGCCACGCTTGCGCCGGCCTTGGCGAGCACGTCGACCGCGGCGAGCACGAGGTCCCGCACGTCGCCCTCTGCGTCGTCGAAGCCCTCCTGCAGCACGCCGATGCGCAACCCGGTGACGCCACCGGCCAGCCGGCTCAGCACATCGATGCCTGTCGGAACATCGCGCGAGGATCGAGGATCGTACGCGTCGTACCCAGCTGTGGCCTGGAGCGCCGCCGCCGCGTCCTCCACGGTGCGCGTCATCGGCCCCGTGTAGTCGATGGACTGGTCCGAGCCGAAGCCGATGCCGAAGTGCGACACGAGCCCGAACGTGGGCTTGTGGCCGATGATCCCGCAGAACGCCGCCGGGATGCGGATGGAGCCGCCCTGGTCGCCGCCGAACGAGATATCGACCTGGCGAGCGGCCACCGCCGCGCCGGAGCCCGACGATGATCCGCCGGTCACGTGCTCGCGGTTGTGGGGGTTGAGCGGACGACCGTAGTCGCCGATGGCGCCGCCGGTGCCGAAGCCGCCGCTGAGCCCGTTCATCACGTTCTTGCCGACGATGGTGCCGCCCGCCTGCAAGACCTTGGTGACCACGGTGGCGTCGAAGTCGGGGATGAAGCCGTCGAGCGCGAACGAGCCGAAGCTCATCGGCATTCCGGCGATCGCGATGTGGTCCTTGAAGCTCACCGTCTTGCCCTTCAGCACGCCTTCGGTTGCTCCCTCGATCCGGCACTTCCACATCCAGGCATTGAGCGGGTCTTCTTCCTGGCTCGGCCGCCAACCGGGCTTCCGGCTGGGCGAGACCATCGGCGGCCTCGGCTCCTCCACTCGCGCTTGCACGAACGCGTCGAGCTGGCCGAGCTGCTCGAGGAGGAACTTCTGGTACATGACGGCTTCGTCCGGGCTCAGGTGGATGCCCAGCTCTCTGGCCACCGCCACGACTTCATCGAGGTCAGGCACTGCGTACATGGGTTCCTCCTTGTGCTGAAGCGGGTCAGAACGCCGGGCGTCGCAATACCCGCGGATCGATCTTGCGCGCCACCAGCTGCCCGTCGCTGGGCGAGCCCAGCAGCTGGCCATTCGCGACCATCACTTTCCCTCTCAGCATCACGGTCGTCGGCCAGCCCTCGACCTGCCAGCCCTCCCAGGGACTGTAATCCCGCACGTGCAGGTCGGCCATGCGCAAGGTCTTCTTGATCGCCGGATCGATGATCGTGATGTCGGCGTCGCTGCCCACCGCGATGGCGCCCTTCCTCGGATAGAGCCCGAGCAGCTTGGCGGCGTTGGTCGAGGTGACGGCCGCGTAATCCTCGAGGGACATCCGCCGGCGCACGACGGCTTCGGTGTAATTGACGCCCATGCGGATCTCGATGCCGATATTTCCTCCGCGAACGTCGACGACATTCCGTCCCGCGATCTTGTCGAGATAGGTCGTGAAGCTCGAGTCGGTCGCGGTGAACGAGAGATCGCCCCGCAACAGGCCATCCCACAGGAAACGCTGGTCGTCCGGGTACTTCAACGAGGGATACGTGTGGTACTTCATCCCGTCGGCCTCTTTGTAGCGGTCGCACGTGAAGGACAGCGCCAGGGTCAGCACCTCGCCGTAGACCGGCAAGCCCTTGCTCCGCGCCTCCGCGATCGCGTCCAGGCCTTCGCTGGCCGTGACGTGGACGAAGTACGTGCCGGCGCCCGTCCGCGCCGCGAGTCGCACCACCTGCTGGAACGCCAGCTCTTCCACCAGCTTTGAATGGATCAGATGAACGTTGTACCAGTCCCACTGACCTCGCTGCTGGGCCAGCAGGTAGTTGTACATGACCAGCTCATCGTCCTCGCCGTGGACCGCCAGCACGCCGCCGTGCCGCGCGACCTGTCCCATGAGGTCCCCGAGGCGCCCGGTGTCGATCTTGCCGATCGGCGTCAGGCTCGTTTGTCGCCCTTCGGGCGGCCGGATGTCGGTCGTGAAGATCTTGACGCTGGGAAAGCCCGCCTCGACGAGCTCGTGGTAGCGGGCGATCGCGTCAGGAGGCGTGCGGTTCGTGTAGATGCAGTGAGTCGAATAATCCGTGTACGCGTTGCCGCGCCAGGGTGTGAGGTAGTCGTGGATTCCCTGCGCGAGGTCGCCCTCGTGCGGCACGGGGGCGAAGTCGATCACGGTCGTCGTGCCGCCCCAGATCGCGCCCAGAGAATGCTCCAGCGGTCCCGCGTTCGGCACGCCGGCAACGAGCGTACGCGCACCGGGTTGAACGTTCGCGACGGCGTGGGCGTGCGTCTCGATGCCGCCGGGCACCACGATCTTCCCGCGGGCGTCGATGACCTGCTTCGCCTCGGCAGAGAGCACGCCTGGAAAGGAAACGGAGACGATCTTCTCGTCCACGACGCCCACGTCCCAATCGCCGGCCCCGGCCGGAGTGACGACGCGACCGCCTTGAATGAGCATGTCGAGCATGGCTCGCCTCCCGTGAGGGTTTGGGTGACTGCCGCTGAGTCTACGCCGTGTAGCCCTCGACGGTCTTCTCGTCACGAACCCGTGCGTCGTCCGGATCGAGGCCGGCCGCCCGCCGTGCCCGCCTCTGGCGCAGCAGATCCCAGCACTGATCCAAGGTGACTTCGATCCGCCGCAGCCGCGCGCGATCGGCGTCACTCACCTTCCCGTGAGATTCCTGCTCGAACAGCTCGTGCTCCTCGCGTGCAAGCTCATTGATCCGGCCGAGAACTTCCTTGTCGTCCATACAGCGCCTCCTTCTCGCTCTACGGCACCCGCACGTGAATGATCCGCGGGAACTCGCCCATCATGCCGTCCGGCTGGCCGTCCGAACCGATCAGGTACCGCGTGGTCAGCTCGGGGGGCCCGACGTCGGAGACGACGACCAGCCCTTCGCGGGTCGCGACATCTGCCGCCTGGCGTTGGCTCCAGCCCGTCAGCAGTGGCTCGCCCACCGACGCCAGGTACGCGGCCGTGCTCTTCGCACCGTAGAGCCCGCCGCCGTCGAGGCGAAGCGTCGCGTCGAGCACGTAGTCGTAGACGACCGCGCTGCCGGGCGCAGAGCCCGACCGGATGAAGCGCAAGGTGCTCACGTTGGCCGCCTCGGGCAGGTACATCGTGACGCCTTCCCAGATGAAGAACGTCCGCTGCGTGCGATCGTAGCCGGCGTCGCGCAAGACCACGTCGAGCGGACGCGTGGTGAAGTCGGTCGGTACCAGCACGACCCTATCCGGGATAGCGCCGAAGATCTTGACGACGCGCTCTCGCTTGGCAGTGATCATCGCCGGAAGATCCAGCTCGAAGAATCGCACCTGCGGGAACCGCTCGCGAAAGCGGTAGGCGCGACTGTCGAATCCCGCCCCCAGGTTGACGACCTGCGTGACGCCCGCCGAGAGCGCGTCGACCAGCAGGGCATCCATGTGGTGGGTTCGGGCATTGACCCAGAAGTAGTTCGGATTGTGACGCGCTCGGTCGGGATCGGTGCGGAACGGAGAGGTCCGCCAGACTTCCGGACTGACGAACTTCTCGGCCAGATAGTCTGGATTGCGGACCTTCGGGTCAGCGTGTTTCGCGGCGACGGCGCGCAGCACGCAGACGGATTCGGCGGTCGTCGACACCCGACCCGACGTCGCCAGGGTCTCGGCGTTCGCGACGAGCGCCACGCCGAGCAGCAGCCAGCCTACCGTCACTGCGCGCGCGGCGGAACTTTGATCCACGGCTCTGGGCACGATGACACCGTCGGATAGTACGCGCCGGCGCTGGAGCAGTAGTACCAGAACGACTCGGGCGCTGCTTGCGGCGCCTTTGCCCGCACGCGCCGCACGGCGTCGAGCGTCTCCGTCTGCTGCCAGACGAAGGCATCGCCGAGCTTCTGCATCCAGTCGAGCTGGCCGTCCATCCTCTCGAGGACTTGCGGAAAATTCACGAGGGCCTTCACGCTACCGTCCCAGCTGTATTTCTTGAGCTCTGCGTCGAGGGCATCGCCCTTCAAGCTCGGATTGGCCTTTGCGAATCGTGCGGCCTGGACCACCTCGAGCGGATACGTCGATGCCATGAAGATCTGCGCCACGACCGGGTCGGGATACTGCGCGATGGGCGCGACGAGCTGCTCGAGCTGCTCGGGCTTGAATGGACGCGAGTCCGGGCCCGGAGGCTGCTGGGCTCGCGACAGCGAGGGTGCTGCGAGCACGAGTGCCAGGACGATGGGCAAACAGCTGATCAGCGCGTTCCGAATCCGGCGTCTCATGGCGACCCCCGCGCGCGCACTGAATGGTGCGTCGGCGCGGGGGCGTAGTCAACCGGAAGCGGGCACTCAGCCGCCGGCGAGCCGCAATCCCTCGCGGGCGGCTTCGTCGGTGGACCCGAGCTGCAGGGCGCGCTGGAACGCGGCGCGCGCGTCCGCCTTCTGCCCAAGCTTCATGTGGCACCACCCCATGCCCACCAGAAACGGGTGCGAGTCCGGCGCGGCCAGGTTGGCCCGGATGAACATGGCGAGCGCCTCGCGGTAGCGTTCCTGGTAGTAGAGGGTCCAGGCCACCTTGTGTCGGAGCGTGTTCGTCTCGGGCGGTTCGCGTCCCACCAGAGGCCGCGTCCCACTGAGCGCCTTCTCGAGCAGCGGAAGAGCCGCATCGTATCGTCCCATCTCGAAGTTCGCCGTCCCGAGACCATTGATGGCATCGACATAGTCTGGATTGCGCTCGATCGCCTGCCGGAACGCCTCGGCCGCCAGGTGATACCGCGCGAGTCGGAGCCGACTCCACCCGAGCCCGTTGTACAGGCCCTCCCATGTCGGTTGACGACGTAGCGCGCTCTTGAACGTGACGATCGCCTCGCGCGATTCGCCGACGAAATAGTGCGACCATGCGAGGAGCGCGCGCGCCTCGTCATGTTCCGGCGCCAAGGCGATCGCCTCGGCGAGCTGCTCGCGCGCCTCGCGATACTTTCGCTCCTCCAACAGGGCCCGCCCGCGGACATAGCTCGCCTGCGCTTGCATGCCGAGGCGGAGACGCTGGAAGGGATTCGCCGATGCAACCGCGGCCGCCGCCTGTTTTGATGCCACGGCCAGATGCGTGGGACGATCGCTCGCCTCCTCGGACGCTTCACGGGCTTTTTCGGCAGCGTCGCTGGCGCGAGTCGTCAGGCGTCGGACCGCATCGTTGGCTTCAGCGCCTGATGCGCTCGGCGTGCGGGCCACCTCGGTGGCCGCGCGTGCTGTCTCGCGAGCTGCTTCGGCCGCGATGAGCGCGGCGTCTCTTGCCGATTCAACCACCTCATCGGTCGCGCGCCCGGGCTGGCCTGAGGCGCCATTTCCCCCGTTTGCGACCTGTCCGCCGTTGGCGACGTGCCAGCCGTTGGCGACGTGCCCCCCGCTGGTCTGCTCGGCGCCAACCTGCGCGGCGGCTTTCTCCGCGACCGCAGCGTAGTGGGCCGCGTCGAACGCCGCCTTGCCCGTGCTCTGGAGCAGTCGCCGAGGCGCCCACAAGGCCGCGATACCACCGGTTTCGCCGGCACGCGAGACGTCGGCGCTGAGCCCGTCGGCATTCGAGGTTCCGCTCGGTCCCGGCGCGCCTGCGGCACCGCTGACCCCACTCGCGCCAGTGCTGGCGCTGCTTGCGGTGCCGCCGCTCCCGCCACTGCCGCCGCTTCCGCCACCACTGCCACCACCGGCGCCGCCCCCGCCACCGCCACCGCCGCCACCGCCGCCGCCCCCACCACCGCCGCCCTGCGCAAACGCCATCGGGCTTCCGGACGAGAGCGGGGAGACGAAGGCAGACGAGAAGACGAGCACGTGAGCGAGAGCCAGAGCACAGGAGCGTGAAGCGCGGCGATACCGAGGCATCGTTGTCTCCCCCGTTTGCCGTCGGGCCCGGAGGCCTCTGGTCACGGACTGTCGCAGGGCCCCGGTAAGGTCACAATGAGGGATAATCCTGAGAATCCAGGGGGAGAAACGCCCGAGCCCTGCGTCGGACAATGCTAAAGTTGCGTCCTCTCGGAGGGATCCATGGCACAGCTTGAAGTCCGCGATGCTCGTCTTCACGACCTCGTCGCTCCCGACGCGCCGATCGATCGCATTGCCGGCGGGCTCACGTTCACGGAGGGGCCGGTCTGGCGCGGCGGAGCGCTGCTCTTCAGCGACATCCCCAACAAGCGCATCGCGCGCTGGCGGCGCCTGCCGGAGGGGCCGGAGCTGACGACGTACGCGACGGGCATGTCCAACGGCCTCACCCTGGATCGCCAGGGGCGAGTGCTGGCGGCGGAGCACGACGGCCGCCGGGTCACGCGCGTCAGCGACGACGGCACGCGCGCGGTTTTAGCCGAGCGCTTTCAGGGCAAACGGCTCAACAGCCCCAACGACATCGTCGTGAAGTCCGACGGCTCGATCTACTTCACGGATCCGCCCTACGCCGTCAAGCCCCTCCCACCGGGGACGGTGCGACCGGCCGGATGGTGGACCCAGCCGATCGAGGGCAAGGAGCAGCCGTGCCAGGGTGTGTACCGCATCACTCCCGATGGGACACTGCACCTGCTCGTCGACGACTTCGCGCTGCCGAACGGCCTGGCCTTCTCGCCCGACGAGTCGGTGCTCTACATCGACGACTCCGGCCACAAGCACATCCGGGCGTTCGACGTACGACCGGACGGCACCTTGACCGGCAGCCGCATCGTGCTGGACATGGCCTCGCAAGACCCGGGTGTGCCCGATGGCCTCAAGGTGGATGCGCACGGCAATGTGTTCTGCACCGGGCCGGGCGGCGTCTGGGTGTGCCGCCCCGACGGAACGCTGCTCGGGCGCATCGTGCTGCCGGAGCTGCCGGCGAACCTCGCGTGGGGCGAGGACGGAACCGTGCTCTTCTTCACCGCGCGCACGAGCGTCTATCGGATGCCGACGAAGACGCGAGGCGCGCTTCTGGGCTAGGACAACGAGGAGGATTGATGATCGGGGATTCGATTCGCGTAGCAGCCCGTACGACTGTGCTGTTGCTGAGCTTTGTGATCGGCCTTCCGACCCTCGCCGCCATTGGCGTCGTGGCGCTCCCCAGCATGCTCCTGTTCGCGATCCCGGGGAGATACGGCTTCGGGACCGTGCGCCTTGGGCGGTTCGGGACGCTTACTTTCGGCGCCAGTGACGCGGAGAAAGCGGAGATGAAGGCCAAGCTTGCCCTGCTTCGGCGTGATTTGAAGCGTCTGCGACATCCGGTGAGCTGGCCGAGCTGAACCCGGCAGTCGCTACAGAGCGGCGACAAATTCCTCGATCAGCGCGTTGACCTTGTCCGGAATCTCGGTGGGTGGGAAATGCCCTGCGCCGGAGAGCTTCACGTAGCACGAACCGGGCACGGCGTCATGGATCTCCTTCTCGTACTCCGGCGGGTTGGTGGGATCGTCGACGCCGCGTAGCAGGAGCAGTTTAGGCTTCAGCGCCGCGAGACGACCGCGGATGTCGAAGGCATCGATCGCTTTCAGATCGTGGTACTGGGACAGCGGGCCCACCTGGCGGTGCCGCTCGATCAATTGCTCGCGCAGTGCGGGATCGACGAACTTCATGGAATGCCGCTGATAGGCCAGCCACTCTTCGTAGACCTTCGGATCTTCAGCGGCGCGCAGCCGCAGCTCGTACGTGCCCGGGCGCCGAGTCTTGGGGCGCGCGGCAACGGTCATCACGATCAGGCCCTTCACCTCGTCGGGATAGTCGAGACCGTATTGCAGCGCAATCGACGCGCCCAGCGTGTATCCGACCAGCACGAGATCTTTCTTGAGGCCCTGCGCCCACAGCCAGCCGCGCACCCATTCCATGTATCCGGTCACGCCCGGACACCGAGTGCCGTCGAGATGGCCCGGCAAGGTCGGCGCGACGCTCTTCGGGAAGTGCCGGCGCTGGTGATGGAACGCGTCAGCGCAGGCGCCGGCGCCGGGGCCGTGGAGAAACACGAGCTGCGACATGCAGCGCTCCTTCTACGCCGGACCGCTGATCACGCGCCCGAGGCTCAGGCGGCGGCGTGCGCGCGACGCGCGCCCGTTCCGGCGCGGGCGAGCATCGCCGCGGCATTGCCGTGCAGGATCTGCTCGCGCGCCTCGTCACCGATCTGCGCCTCCGCGAGCGCCTTCCGGGTCCAGTCGCAGCCGAACTCGGTGCCATCGGTGCCGCACACGATGCGGTCCGCGCCGTACAGGCTCACGCCCGCTTCGATCGCGCGCGGGCCGAACGAGTTGCAGTCCACGTAGACTCTGGCCTTGCGGAAACGTGACGACGGCAGCTCCTCGTTCGGCGTGTCGAGCAGGCAGCGATGATCCATGCGCTCGACCTCGTAGGGAATGTTCCCGCCCAGGTTGTGGATCTGGATCATCGCATCCGGGTACGACGCGAGATAGTCGGTGAGACACAGCGTGACCATCACCGAGGACAAGCTCGCCTGCATGTCGAGCGTGCCGTTGCGGCGGCGCGCGTTGTCCGTGTCACCCGAGACCTTCGGCCACGCGTCGCCGGGCCGGGGACCGTGGTGGATGAAGAGCGCCGCGCGGTGGCGGTTCGCCACGTCCAGCACGGGACGCATCGCTTCAGCGTCCTTGCGCGTGAGGAAGGCGTTGCCCGGGAGCTGCGCGCCGACCACGCCCGGCAGGCCGAGCGCTCGCTCGAGCTCGGCTGCGGCAGCGGCCATGTCGGTCAGGGGCAGCGCGGCGTAGGCGGAGAATCGACCGGGATGCTCCTGGCAAATCGCGGAGAGCCGATCGTTGACGGTCCGGCAGAGGGGCACGGACACGTCCAGCGGCTGGGCCTCGATCCAACAGAACGAACCGAGGAGCGACAGCACGCTCATCTCGACGCCCTGGCGGTCCATCCGGCCGAGATGGAAATCGACGTCATCGAAGGCCGTGGCCAGCGGCTCTTCGCCCATCCGCAGGGCCTTCAAGACCTCGACGCCGTCCGGATTCCGCACGATGCGCGGCTCCTTGGTCCGGGCGCGCAGGGCGTCGGCGAGTTCAGCGGGCCTCCAGTGGGCGTGCATGTCGATCATGGCGGCGTCCTCCATAGGTTGCGGGCAGTTTAACCGACACCCGCTCGCGGCGCATCCCGCGTTGTGGTCAGGGCGCCGCGCGCTCGGCGATCGCGTCGGCCAGGGCCAATACCCGGCGCGCGTCGTCGACGTGCAGGTTCTCGATCGAGCGACCGTCGAGCACGACCACGCCGTGACCGCGTGCGATGGCATCGGCGTGCGCCGCAATCACCCGGCGCGCCCAGTCGACCTCACCGGCGGCCGGCGCGAAGACTTCGTTGGCGGTGGCGATCTGCTTGGGATGGATCAGCGTCTTGCCGTCGAAGCCGAAGTCGGCAGCCTGGCGGCATGCGGCCGCGAAGCCGGCGTCGTCATCGAGGTCGAGGTGGACGCCGTCCAGGGCCGTGATACCGGTGGCACGCGCGGCCAGGACGCAAACCTGGAGGCTGGTCAGCAGCGGAAGGCGATCGCGCGTGACGCGTGCGTGCAGATCCTTTGTCAGATCGGAGGTGCCCAGGACCAGTGCAGTCACTCGCGGGCTGGCGGCGGCGATCCCGGGCGCGTTCAGGATGCCGCGCGGCGTTTCCAGCATGCACCAGACCGCCGGCGTCGAGCCGAGGGCGGCGACCGCCGCACTCACGGCGTCCGCCGATTCGATTTTCGGCAGGAGCACGGCGTCAGCGCCGGAGGCCGCCGCTGCCGCGATGTCGTCGCGGCCCCACGCCGTGCCGAGCGCATTCACCCGGACGACGATCTCGCGGTGGCCGTAACCGCCGGCTCGGACCGCCGCGGCCACCTGAGCACGCGCCTGCAGCTTCATCTCCGGCGCCACGGCATCTTCCAGATCAAAAACGAGCGCGTCTGCCGCCAGCGTGCGCGCTTTCTCGAGCGCTCGTGCGTTGGAGCCGGGCATGAACAAGACGCTGCGTCGCGGTCTCACGCCTGCCAAGGATCCGAGTATATGCGTCAGTTGGCTCGGTTCGTCGGTATCTCGATCACGGCCAGCACTCCGTAGTGATCCGACGGCCAGAGCGTGGTGCCGTCGGCTCGGCGGCGAGGAATATCGAGGACCACGCGGCTCTCCCGCACCCGCGCCGCGCCATTGACGCCCGAGACCACGAACACGAAGTCGATCCGCCGGGATACCGTCGACTCGGCGGCGTAGACCCGCTGTAACGACGTCGAACCAGCGGCGCCGGGATTGACGGCGCGGAAGGCGTCCACGAATCCCGCGCCCAGGAGCTCGGCGTACGCGTCGGCATTCTCCCGTGTGTTGAAGTCCCCGGCGACGATGGCCGGCAGCGGGCCACGCCGCGCGCCAACCAGCTCCGCGACGCGACGCAGCTGGCAGTCGTCGCGCGAGGTGTGCGTGGAGTAGAAATCGAGCGGCCCGTGAGGCGTCCTTACCTCGACGCGTAGGAGCACACGCGGGAAGAGGCGATTGGCGCAGCGAGGCAGCGCGACGATCTCCGAGCTCACGATGGGAAAGCGGCTCAAGACGGCCGGCCCCTCGTTGAACCGGATCGCGGAGGTGATCGTCCGGTCGAGCCAGCCGATACCGAAGACCTGCGAGGTCGTCGGCGCGTGAATCCACTCGAAGCCGAGCGCGCGGCCCAGACGCTCGGCGACGTTGCCGCGCCCGCCACCGACTGAAGCTTCCTGCAGGGCCACGACATCGGGTCGGAGCGCAGCGAGCTGCGCGACGGCGATCTCGAATCGCTCGTTCAGGTCGGCGCCATTGCCGACGAGCCCGGACCACGGACCTCCGTGGAGGAGGTTGAACGTCACGACGCGTAAGGTCTCTGCCTGGCTCTGGCCCGCGGTCATCGCCAGCAAGAGACCTGCGACGACGACCGGTCGCCAAAGGATCGCGCGGCCTACCCTAGCGCTGACGTCTCCACCCGGCGATGCCCAGGCCACCAAGAGCCGAAGCGAGCAGAAACACGATGGAGGGCTCGGCCACAGCCCGAGGTTCCCGATAGAGGAAGTCGTCCATCACGACAACGTCAACACCACCACCATCGTTTGGCCCTAGCGCAGTATTGCCGGTCGTGATCCGCGCGCGCGCGACGCGTTCGCCTGCGTCGAACACGACCCCCAGAAACGAGAGGCTCTGGTTGGCTACCGTCCCGGGCAGCACCGCTTGGCTGAAGAGCACGGAGTTGTTGATATCAAACAGCTGGATCGTCGTAGAACCGACGAGGTCCACATCGGTGAACACTGCGCCAAAGCCGCCGACCGTGGCTCTGAGGCCGCCGTTCGTGCCGGGAATGAAGAAGAGAGCGTCCGTCACGTTACTGCCAATCGGGGTAAACAGCCGCACTGGGCTGAAGAAGCCGAAGGTCGAGCCGTAGGTCGCGTTACCGAAGAACGCCGCCAGACCACCGTCGGCTCCGCCCGAAGCAGGAGCCTGGATGAAGCCAGTTCCGGGCGTGGCGAACTGAGCACCGCGAGTGTTGAGGAACCCATTGAAGGGCGTGCCGGCCACCGTGTTGGCGGTGGAGCCACCGCCGTCCCAGTTGATCTCCCGTCGACCGGTGGTCAGCGGGCCCGGCGCATTCATGTTGTTCGGATCTCCGAGAGCCGCTCGGAAGGCATCCACTGTTGGCTGAATCGACGCAGTCGTGTTGTCCCCCGCGACCGAGAACACCACGGGGATAGCTTCCGAGATGCCGCAGGGCGCTGCGAGTACGGTCGACAATGCCAGCGCGATGGTACCGAGCCCTTTTTGTCCACACAGAATACTCATGGGACTCCATCCTCTTTTCGTGTGTCGACCACCTTTACAGGCAGAGCCCTTTACGCACGCCGAACAATATCGGAGCAATCCGAGTGCCATTTCCGGAAACTGAGTGTTTGCGACGCAATGCAATCCCGTTCAGCAAGTCAACGGAGAGAACTGTCGAAGCAGTTGACAGCGCCGGGCCGGACTCTTGGACTTTAGTCCTGGAGCGTAGGAAAGATATAGATGACGCAAGAACGTCCGGCGACTGTGCAACGTGTACGGGCAGAGGATCAGTTGGCCGCGACGCGTCTGAGCCTGAGCCGCCGCGCGATGATCCGGGCCATACGCGGATCGCGCTCCACGCCGATCCACTCGCGTCCGAGCGACCTAGCGACCCGGCCGATCGTTCCCGAGCCCGCGAACGGATCGAGAACGGGCCCGCGCTTCTTGCTGCCTTCGAGCACCGTCCGCACCACGGGCTCCGGGATCGCGTCCCAGATGCTGTCGGGGTGGGAGCGCGGGAGCGGCAGCATCCAGCACAGCGTCGTTCCGCGCGGTCGCACGACCTGACCCGCCCGCTTGAACCGCAGAAGATAGTTGACGCGGTTGTCCCAGCGCTCCCGTGACCCGGTTTGCGCCCAGAAGCCGCGCGACTGGAGACGCCAGCCCCCGCGCCGGAGCCAGCCGGTGACGAGCGCGTCCATCCCGAGCCACTCGGCGCCGTCGTGGCGGTCACCGATCATCAACCAGAGGTCGCCGTCGGGCGCAAGGACGCGCCTCCATTCACGCGCGAAGCCAACGGCCAGGTCGCGCGCGTATCGCTCGGCCGCCGCACGGCCGCGCCCTCTCACCAGGTACGGCGGCGAGGTCAGGATCAGCCCGACGCTCCCCGACGTGATCGGATCGAGGTGACGGCTATCGCCGCGGAACAGGCGCAGCCGCCCATCGCGGCTCTCGTAACGGGTCATCGCGACGCGACGCTGGTCTCCACGGATCCGAAGTTAGCTCTCACCGCGCTGGACTGGATCCCGCCCGGCCCGTGAAGCGCGGCGGCCGCTTCTCGCGGAACGCGGCCACGCCTTCCGCGCGGTCCGGCGTGCGCGCGGCGATCGCCTGGTTGCGCGCCTCCATGTTCAGGACGTCGTCGAGCGACATACCGAGCCCTTGATAGAGTCCCGTCTTGGCCAGCCCATACGCCACGGTCGGTCCCTGGGCCAGCCGCTCGGCGAGCTTCTGCGTCTCTTGCGCGAGCTGCTCCGCGGGCACGACGCGGTTCACGAGGCCGATGCGCAGCGCCTCCTGCGCGTCGAGGATGTCGGCGAGCAGGATCATCTCCATCGCCTTGGCCGTGCCGACGAGGCGCGGGAGGAAGTACGTCCCCCCGCCGTCGGGCACCAGGCCCACGCGCGCGAAGACTTCACCGAAGCGCGCCGTGTCGGATGCGATGCGCAGATCGGTGGCCAGCGCGATGTTCAAGCCCGCGCCCGCGGCCACGCCGTTGATGCTGCCGATGATCGGTTTGTGCAGGCGCTGCATGCGAAGGATTGAGCGATTCAGGCGCTCGATGAGCGGGCCGCCCGGATCGCCCTCGAAGAACGACGGCGGCACCGGAGTGCCGTCGCGCTTCTGATCGCCGCCGGACGAGAACGCTCGCCCGGCGCCGGTGAGAACTACTACGCGCACCGCGCTGTCCGTCTCGAGCTCGATGAGGATGCGCTCGATCTCGCCCATCATCGCTTCGTTCATGGCATTGAGTGACTCGGGCCGATTGAGCGTGAGCGTCGCGATGTTGTCGTGCCGGTTGTACAGAACGGATTCGTTCGCCATTCGCAGCCGATCCTCCATTTAGACGACTACGGCTTAGAAGACTATTGCCAGCCCCACCAGGCGCGGACGGCCTCGCCCATGACGAGAGGCTTGTCACGCTCGGGCAACCAGGGTAGCTCCTCGGTGAACATCGTCACGCACTGCTTCCACGAGCACGGCATCTTGGTGATGTCGGTTCCCCAGAACATGCGCGTCGGGCCGAAGGCATCGTAGATCTGGCGCAGATACTTGTGCATGCTGGTGAACGGGTACGGTCCGCTGCTGTAGCCGGGTGCGCCGGTGGCCTTGACGGCAACGTTGGGATGCCGCGCCAGCTTGATGAGCTCCGGCATGTGCGCCATCGCCGCGTCGTCCTTCAACGTCGTGGTGCCGCCGCGACCGCCGAGATGGTCGATCGTCAGCCGCAGGCCCGGATGACGCTCGGCGATCCGGCCGATGTGCGCCAGTGAGTCCGTCGCCAGCATGGCGATCGGTACGCCGGCCCGCTCGGCGGCGACCCACAGCCAGTCGAGTGTCCCGTCAGCGAGCCAGCCGCGCATCGGCTCGGCAAGAAATCCATAGCGCAGCCCCAGCATGCCCGGCTGGCTTCGCCACTTCTCGACGAGCCCGCGCTTGTCCGGCTGATTCAGCGGGAAGGAGCCGAGGATCGCGAAGCGGCCGGGAAAGTCACGCACGGCCTTGAAGGCCATCTCGGTGGAGTTGGGGTCCCAACCCGGCGGGTGGATCACGGCGGCGTCGACGCCACCCTCGTCCATGAGGCCCACGGCTTCCTCGGTGGTGAACGAGGTGACCTGGCGATGAGCCATGTTGCTCGGCAACCCGCTGCCCCAGAGATGGATCTGAGCATCCACGATACGCATCACGCGTCCCCTTCTATCTAGAAGCGCGCCTCGGCCGGCGTGGCCCCCAGCCCCGCGACGGCCTGCGTCGCGCACGACCGCTCAACCGGCAACGAGAGTATCCTGTCCTGGCCTATGCCACCAGAGAGGGAGAGTCTATGGTCAGCCGCAGAACGTTCCTGTCACTGGTCGCCGCTAGCATGAGCGCACCGCGAGCCGCGTTCGCCCAGCAGGAGACGCGCAAGGTCGCGCTCTACGCCAACGTCGGGCCCGATCTCACGCAGTACGACGTCGACGTCGCGGGCGCCGCGCTGACCAGGCGCGCGACCGTGACCTTGCCCGCGGGCGTGCAATACGCCTGGCCGCACGTCTCGCGGAGGTACCTGTACGTCGCGACCAGCAGCAGCGCCTCGGGATACGGACCGGCCGGAACCGAGCATCACGTCACGGCATTCCGCATCGATCCCGCCACCGGCGCGCTCACGAAGCACGGTGCGGCGATCCCGCTGCCCACGCGGCCGATCCACATGGCGACGGACATCCCCTCGGAGAACATCCTGGTCGCGTTCAACAATCCGAGCGCGCTGCGCGTGTATCGGATCAACCCCGATTTCACGCCCGGCGAGGAAGTGAAACAGCCCGGCGCGATCGACGCCGGCATCTTCGCGCATCAGGTGCGCGTGACCCCTGACAACCGGCTGGCGATCCTGGTCACGCGCGGCAACGAAGGCACGCCGACGAAGGCCGAAGACCCCGGCGCGCTCAAAGTCTTCGACTACAAGAACGGGGTGCTGAGCAACGAGGTGTCGGTCGCTCCCGACGGCGGCAGGAACTTCGGGCCGCGGCACCTCGATTTTCATCCGACGAAGCCCTGGATGTACGTGTCGATCGAGACGCAGAACAAGATGTACACGTACAAGATGGAGACCGGGCGGATCAACCCCGAGATCGCCTTCCGCGCAGAAACGCTGGCCGAGCCGACGAACCACCGATCGCGTCAGGCGGCCGGCACCGTCCACGTGCATCCGAACGGCCGGTTCCTGTATGGCGCGAATCGCGCCCAGGACACGGTCGAGTTCCAGGGCAAGAAGGTGTTCAAGGGCGGCGAGAACAGCATCGTCGTTTACGCGATCAACCAGTCCACCGGCGAGCCGACGCCGATCCAGCACGTCGAGACCCGCGCCATTCATCCGCGCACGTTTCACATCGATCCAAGCGGACGCATGCTCGTGGCGCAGCACAATCTTCCGGTGGACGTGAGAGAGGGCGACGCGGTCCGGACCGTTCCGGCCGGTCTGTCGGTCTTCCGCATCGGCGACGACGGCAAGCTCACCTTCGTACGCAAGTACGACGTCGACGTCGCCGGCAAGACCATGTTCTGGATGGGGATGGTCCAGCTGTAGAGAGCGATCGCAACACGGGAGGAACGATCGATGCACAGGGTACTCAGCGGCTCCTTCGCATCCTACGCGCTGGTGGCAGCAGTGGCGGCCGGGCTATCGGCGCTGGTGACCTGGCAAGGCGCGGTGCTCGTGACGCCCTCGGCCGCACAACCCGCCGCCGCCGGCGTTCAGCAGATCGTCACTCAGCCGCTCGCGGACTTGCCCGGGCGAGAAGTCCGCGTGCTCGTCGTCGAGCGCGGTCCCGGGACCGCCAGCCCGCCGCATCGCCACCCCGGACACCACACGTTCGGGTACGTGATGGAGGGCACCTACGAGTTCGCGATCGACCGTCGCGAGCCGCGTCTGCTCAAGGCCGGCGACACGTTCTACGAGCCGCCGAGCGCCGTTCATTCGACCTCGCGCAACCCGAGCACGGACCAGCGCGTGAAGCTTCTCGTGTTCATGGTCGCGGACCAGAAGACCCCCACCACGGTCCCTGAATAGGACGGCCGTGGACCCTCGCACCCCTGGCGCGGCTACGGTAGTATTGCAGCGATTCGATTACCTCCGGAGGGATTACCGATGACGCGCGCGTACAACGCAATCGACGCGGACGGTCACATCCTCGAGCCCCTCGACCTCTGGGACAAGTACATCGATCCTGAATACCGCGAGCGCCGGCCGCGGTTCGTCATCGACGACAACGGCAAGGAACGCCTGAGCGTCGAAGGCAAGCTGCTAGGCAATCCGCGGGGGATCGGCAGCTTGGGGTCCGTCGGTGCCCGGCAGGGCATCGTCAAGCCCGGCACCTTGAAATACGCCGAGGGGCGCAAAGGCGGGTTCGACCCGCACGCGCGCATCGTCGACATGGACGCCGACGGCATCGACGCCGCCTTCCTGTATCCGAGTCTCGGCCTGTTCGCGGGCGCCGTCGAGGACCCGGGCCTTGCTGCCGCGATGTGCCACGCCTACAACCGCTGGCTCGCCGATTACTGCAAGCCGTATCCCGAGCGCCTCTTCGGAGTCGCGATGCTGCCAATGCAGTCGGTCGACCTGGCGATCGACGAGATGCGCTTCGCCAAGGAAAAGCTTGGAATGCGCGGCGGGTTCCTGCGGCCCAACCCGTACCACGGCAAGAAGATGATCAGCGACCCGATCTACGAGCCGTTCTGGAAGATGGCCGAGGACCTCGACTTCTCCATCGGCTTTCACGAGGGCTCGACCACCGCGATGCCGACCGTCGGCGTCGACCGCTTCGAGGACGACCGCGCGGCGCGCCACATGGTCTCGCACACGATGGAGATGATGCTGGTCGCCCTGAGCGTGATCTGGGGCGGTGTCGTCGACCGTCATCCGCGCTTGCGCATCGCGTTTCTCGAGTCGGGCGGCGGCTGGATCGCGCCGTGGCTCGACCGCATGGACCGCCACTTCGACGACCAGGGCTTCAACGAGTCCGCGCCGAAGACGCGACCCAGCGAGCTGTTCCAGCGCAACTGCTGGATCTCGTTCGAGCCGGTCGAAAGCAGCATCGCGGTGCTGGCCAACTACATCGGCCCGCACAAGATCATGTGGGCCACCGACTATCCGCACTCGGACGGCTTCTTCCCGGGCGCGCCGCAGATGCTCCGCGACCGGCTCGGACCGCTGTCCCCCGAGGCGAAGCACCAGGTGCTCGCCGGCGGCGCCCTCGGGTTCTACGGCGTGAGCTGATCCAGCGACGCGACCGGGACCACGCGACGCGGCGCCAACGTCTTGAGGAAGCACGATGACTGAGGGCGATCCGCGTCGCGTGCCCTCGGCGTCTACGGTCTGAGCTGACCGCGGATCGCACGCGCCCCTTCGAGCAAAGGAGCCAACCATGCTGATCGTCGACGCGCAGATTCATCTGTGGAATGCGGGCAACCCCACCAGCCCGTGGCACCGGCAGATCCCCCGCTATCTCAAAGAGGATGCCCTCAAGGAGATGGACGCCGGCGGTGTCGATGCCGCCATCCTCACGCCCCACACGCCGTGGGATCCGAACGCGAACGAGCTCTGCATGGAGGCCGTGCGCGCGCATCCCGACCGGTTCGCGATCCTCGGCAACTTCCCCCTCGACAAACCCGAGAGCCGCGCGCTGGTCGACACGTGGAAGCAGCGCCCGGGAATGCTCGGCTGCCGCTTCACCTTCATCGGGCCGCAGCAGGAAAAGTGGCCGACGGACGGCACCGTCGACTGGCTGTGGCCGGCCGCGGAGCGGGCCGGTCTACCGATCGCGATGATGGCGGCGAACTTTCTGCCGAAGGTCGGCGAGATTGCCCGGCGGCATCCAAACCTCAAGCTGATCCTCGATCACCTCGGTCGCCCGAGAGGGGACGCGAGCCCGAGCGAGCGGTGGGCGAATCTGCCGGAGGTGCTCGCGCTCGCGAAGTATCCGAACGTCGCGATGAAGGCGACCGGCGCGCCGAGCTACTCCGATCAGCCCTACCCGTTTCGCGACATCCACGACAACCTGCACCGCCTCTATGACGCCTTCGGCCCGGCGCGCTGGTTCTGGGGCACCGACATCACGCGCATGCCGTGCCCGTGGCGTCAGTGCGTGACGCTGTTCACGGAAGAGCTGCCCTGGCTGAAGGGCCGCGACCTCGAGCTGGTCATGGGCCGGGCCGTGTGTGACTGGCTGGGATGGAAACGATAGGAGAGACGACATGAGACCCAACAAGCTGCGCGAGCTCCTGAAGGCCAACAAGCCCACCCTGTCCACCCACATTCACACCACGTGGCCGTCCGTCGTGGAAGCCATCGGGCACACGGGGCTCTACGACTACGTCGAGTTCGTGGGAGAGTACGGCCCCTTCGACCTGCATGACCTCGACAACCTCGCTCGAGCCGGGGACATCTACAACATGTCGATGCAGCTCAAGGTCGACCAGGAGCCGCGGGGCTTCCTCGCGCAGCGGGCGATCGGGTCAGGCTTTCACAGCATCCTGTTCGCGGACTGTCGCTCAGCCGCCGACGTGCAGGAATGCGTGCGCATCGTGCGCGCGGAGACCCCGGAAGACAAAGGAACCTACGGTGTGGCCACCCGTCGCTTCACCTACATGGGCTATGGCGGCACCAAGGAGTACGTCCAGGCCCTGCGCGACATCGTCGTGGCCATCATGATCGAGAAGCCGGGGACGGTCGACACGCTCGAGGAAGTCCTGAAGGTCAAAGGCGTCGACATGGTGCAGTGGGGCGGCTCCGACTACTCGATGGGGATGGGACGCCCTGGCGAGCGCTACTCGCCGGAGCTACGCGTGGTAGAGCGCCGCGTGTTCGAAACGGCCATCAAGCTGGGCGTGCCGCCCCGCGCCGAGATCGCCACTGCGGATCAGGCGAAGTACTTCCTCGACATGGGCGTCCGGCACTTCTCCGTCGGCACCGACATCACGGTGCTGCACCAGTGGTGGAAGTCCCAGGGTGAAGACATGCGGAAGGCGCTCGGCCACTGATTCGGTCAAGTATCTGCCGCGCGGTCTAGAGGAAGGATGCACACGCCGAAGAGGCCTGCGAACACACCTCGGCACGGCGGCGTCCGCTTGCCGATCAGGCGCTGATTGCAGTCGAGTCGTTGGTGGCCGGGCGGGCGGCTGCGAACGGCGGCGCCCGCCCGGCCAGGTCGCTCGACTGGTCGAGCGCGGCCAGAATCGCACCGATGGCAACAGGGTCACAGAAAGTCGAAGTCCGCGAAAAAGGTGTGCCGAGGAAAACCTGACAGCCAAGTCGGCGAACTTTACAGACGGAGCCTCTCGCCTCGCACATCGGCTTGTAAGTGCCGATTACAACATCAGCCACAGAAAGTGGCGCGAACGATGCACGATATACGGCCGGAATGCGCGATTCGCTCTGCGACTTGATCCCGCATGGCCAGGCAATTGGTGGAGGTAGATATGGGGTCCACACGGCGGGTTCGAGGTAGTGTTCGCTCAGAGCGCACACCACAAGTCATGACCCTCCGTGGGGCACCATGAGAACCTGGATCGCCCTCCCGTTCGCCGTCGTCGCCCTCGCGTGCGTCATGGCGCTCGTGCCCTTCGCTGAAGGGGTGCCGGTCGTCTATAACGAGCTCGTCTCAGGGGACGTGGACGGTCGCTTCTTCACGTTCGACATCGGTACGAACACCATCTTCGGATCCTACGTCCACGGCTGTGTAGGCTCTGCGTGCAACTTCCCCGAGCTCCAGGATCCTGACTGGTTCGGCTTCTCCATTCCCCCGGGCACTAAGCTGGTCGAACTCATCGCGGATTTTCAATGCTGCTTTGGATCTTTCTCGCTTGCTGGCCCGTCTGTGAGCGCCACATTTGAGTGGCCTCCAGTCAACTACGGCGGGCTCTTCGACGCCCCGATCCCGGGCGACCCCCTGCCCTGGGAGTCCGGCTCCTATCGTGGGCAAAGTGGAAGCTGTTTCAATGCCCACAGCGAGAGTGCCGACGGTGTTTTCACTTGTTTTTACCAGTTTGACTTCACAGTGGCTCGAGTCGCCGAACCCTCTGCGAGTTTCCTCGTCCTCGGCGCCGGGGTCGCCGGGCTAAGCGGCTTCGCCTGGTGGGAGCGTAGGAGGCATCGAGGCGCCGGGCTGGCTGCGCGACCGCGCACCGCGGTGCCCGCTCTGCCCGCTCGCGCGACGCGGCGAGTGCGGCCCCCTGCCGGACGCCACGACACATACGCCTGAGTCGGGGCGCCGCTGATCCGCCCGGCGCCCCGCGCTTCATGAGCGTCCGGGCGGCTGCTACTTGACGACCAGCCCGGTGGTCCACTGCCCCGACGTGACAATGTACGGCGACCGGCCGACCGGCAGCTCGCGCGGTAGTCGGTCGGCGCCGATCGCGAAGACCGCCACGTGCCTGGCGATGGGGCCGATGGCGTAAAGGTACCGGCGATCGCTCGTACGTGCTGGCTGACTGGTCGAGCACGCCGGAGCAGACGCACCTCTCCGCTGAGGCGCGAAGGATTCTCGAGAACGCGATCGACAGCCTGCCCGACCACTACCGCGCCGTGCTGATCCTGCGCGACGTCGAGGAGCTCTCCAACGAGGAGGTCGCGGCAATCGTGAACGACTCGCTGGGCTCGGTGAAGTCGCGCCTGCATCGCGCGCGGATGGTGCTGCGCGAGCAGCTCACCCGCCACCTGGGGACACGGGCGTGACCTGCAAGGATGCGATCGCGATCCTGGCCGACTATCTGGAGTCGACGCTGTCACCCGAGCTCGTGGAGAAGCTCGACGAGCACCTGCGTGACTGCGCGCCGTGCCGAGCCTACCTGGCAACCTACCGCGAGACGAAGTCGCTGGCGGCCGAAGCCGGCCGGGTCGAGATGCCGGAAGAGATGAAGACGCGGCTGCGCGAGTTCCTGCGCGCGCAGCTACGCGAGCGGCGCTAGCGGCCCGAGCGCTCGAGGCTCCGACGCGGGATCAGTGGTCGAGCCGAGTCACTGGTCCCGGTAACGGCCGTTTTCGTAGGCCGTGATGATTCGCCGGCTCGGTGTCCGACACGTCGTCGGGAAGTCGAAGAAGAATACGCACTGCGGCAGGCCGTCACTGAACTGGACCGTGACGGACCCCTGGCGCCTTCCGTTGGCGCTGTCGAACGCGTAGCTCCCGACGATCTTCGACGGGCGACCCTGCGCGTCTCGCGAAGAAACCGTGACGCCCGAGGTGCTTCCCCGCACGTATCGATTGAGCATCCACCCCTGCGCGTTCTCGGCGATCAGGTCATCGACGAGCCGGCTGTAGTTGGAGTCCTTGAAGGAAGCGTCGGCTGACTTCTTCGGCGCGATCGAGGCGAGCGTCTCGCCTCCGGGAAGGTGCAGCGGCGGCTGACCGAGAGCGAAGCGCATCATGTTGTCTTGAAATCGCTTGAGTCCGGGGCTGGTGCAGCTGTTCAGCTCGAGTAGCGAATCCATGTCGCGCCCCACCGACGTCGCCGCATCGACGGCGCGCATCCCCGTTTGCATCGGATTCTTGGCAGACATATCGCGGACGGCGTTTCGCAGCATGTTCTGGCCGACCTCGGCTTCCACCTTCCGCTGCGCGGTGTACAGATCCGGATCGGTGTAGAGACCGGTGCCCACCTGCCGGTACTCGACGCAGCTCGACGGACCGGTCCGGGCGCCGTACCGGTTGACCGTGTATTGCTCCCGGACGCACTCCGGTCTGGTCATCTCGACCTTGTTCGCCGGCAAGTAGGCGCTGCACCGGCGCGCAAAGGCCTTCAGGTAGTTCCCGAACAGGAAGTCGAACTCGTGGCCGTCACGCTGCAGCCGGGAGTGCGCGAAATCTCCCAGGTACAGGGCGGTAAGCTCCGTCTCGTAGTTCAGCCCCTTGGCCGAAAAGCCTCCGGGTTCACCCGCAGCCTTGGGCGACGGGCCTTTGGACTGTGCGTGTGCCATGGCGGACAGGAGGAGCATCGGCGCCAGTGCAAAGCTTGTTACGGCAGGATGGAGTCCTCTGAACATGAGCTGATCAGAGCGCGCCGTCGGCCTTCAACGCGGCCACGGCTTGTGCGCTCAGACCCAGCCACTCGCTCAGCACCTGCTCCGTGTGCTCTCCCAGCATGGGAGACGACGTAACGCGCGTCGGTCGACCATCGACGCGCACGGGCCAGCCCGGCATCTTGAAGGGCCGATGCACGGGATGAACCATGGTCTGCATGATCCCGCGCTGCTCGAACGTGACGTCCTTGTTGAGCTCGTCGGTGTCCAGCACCGCGCCCGCGGGAAGACCGGCCCCGCCCAGAAGCTTCATGGCGTCGAGCTTGTTGTTCTTCCGGGTCCACGCCGAAATGACTTCATCTACCTCGGGTTCCCGTTCGACGCGGTCGGCGGGCGTGAGATAACGCGGGTCGCCGATCAGATCTTCTCGTCCGATCAGCTTCAGCAGGCGGTCCCAGTGCTCGGGGTTGGCCCGGCTCGTCATGATGTAGACGTAGTCGTTCGGCCCGCCGGGTGCACAGGGATAGAGTCCCATCGGCGCGTTGCTGACGCCCGGCACCTTGCTCCCCCCGCGCTCCGCCGCCTTGCCCGTCAAGCCCTGGGTCGCGAAGTTGATCCGCATGTAGTGCAGGATCGCATCCTGCATGGCCACCTGGAGGCGATGTCCCTCGCCCGTCTCGCGGCGCTTGTACAGAGCGCTGACGATCGTGATGGCCATCAGCATGCCGGTGCCGGTGTCTCCGAGGGAGATCCCGGGTCTGGTGGGGGGACCGTTCTTGTCTCCGGTGACGCTGAACGTGCCGCCGCACGCCTGAGCGATCATGTCGAAGGCGAGGTTCTGCTCGAACGGGCTGCCCTCGCCGAATCCCTTCACCTGGGCGTAGATTATTCGCGGATTGATGGCCTTCACGACGTCGTAGGACAGACCAATCCGCTCGATGGCGCCGGGAGCGAAGTTTTCGATCATGACATCGGCGTGGCGAATCATGTCCTTCACCAGCGCCAGCCCCGCGGGGGACTTCAGATTGACCGTGATCGACTTCTTGTTGGCGTTGAACGCGTGGAAGTAATACGGATCGTTGTCCGGCTGGCCCGGGCGCAAACGACGGCCCGGGTCGCCCATTTTGGGATTTTCGACCTTGACGACGTCGGCGCCCATCCACGCGAGGGCCTCCGTGCACGACGGCCCGGCCTCGAACTGGGTGAGATCGACGATTTTCACGCCCTGCAGGAAGCTGAAGTCAGCCAGATTGGGGGACATGAAACGGCTCCTTAGGATGAGTTGGCGCCAGCTCGTTGAACCGGCTCTCCGGCACCCGATTGTGCCCCATCACAGGGCGCGAAAGCCACCCGCTTGGCCGTGATCTCGTTGCTCACCTACCTCCTCCTCAACGCCGGCGCGCTGTTCGTCGCCGTCCGGCTCGCGCTCGCCGCCGGCAGCGGCGTCCGGTGCAGCCGGCTGATCCTGGCGACGCTGTCTGGCTACGTCGTGGTGATCCACACCGCCGTCCTGTTAGTCGGTCTACTCGGGTGGCTCACGATCGGCGGCCTGGCCGTAGTCGTTGCGATCGCTGTCGCCGCCGCGAGGTCGCTGGTCCGCAGCCGAGTCGACGAGCCCACGAGCGCCGCCGCCGTGTCGACGTTCACGCCAGCGATGCTCTTCGCTCCAGTGCTTGCCGCGATCACCGCGGTCGTGTGGATATGGCCGCATCTCGTGGACGCAACGCGGCTGTGGATCTGGGACGACTACACGTACCACATGGTGTATCCCGCGTTGTGGCTTCGGGAGCGCGCGATCGCCGCCGTGACGCCGGCGCATGCGTTCACGATGCAGGCGTGGTATCCCATGTCGGCCGGGGTCGTCGCGACCTGGTTCATGGTGCCGTTTTCGGCGTCGCGCGGAGACTCGCTCGCGTGGGTCAGTCTCACCGGACCCGTGTATGCCGGGATCGTGATCAGCGCTGCCGCGGAGCTGTCGGGACGTCTCGGCAGTCGCCCCTTCGCCTGGGCAATTCCGGTTGTGCTCTTCGCGACGTCACGGCGCGCCGGCGTGATGGCGTCGAGCTTCTCCGATGCTGATCTCGCTCTGGCCGCCGCGCTCTTCGGCGCGCTGGTGTTCGCGATTCCGCGGAGCGTGGATGAGAGCGTGCGCATGATCGCGATCGACGCCTGGTACGCAGCGGCCCTGACGGGGCTTGCCGTCGGTGTCAAGGCGAGCGCGGTGCCAGCCGCAATCATCGTCCTGCTTGTGATGGTCGTGCGGGCGCGTCGTCGGGGCGCCACGCGGATCACGGCGGTGTTCGCCGTGTCGTGGATCGGGATGGCCGGTTACTGGTACGCGCGGAACGTCGTACACACCGGCAATCCCGTGTATCCGGCCGCCTTCCTCTCTCAGCCGGGGACGACCTTTCCGCACACGACGCTTCGCGAGTACGCGCAGCGTTACGGCGTGGCGCGCACGGTAGGCGATGCCGCCTCCGTGTATCTCGACTGGCCGGTGCTCCACGGCGCGCTCGCCGTCATCGGCCTCGTCGGGCTGGCGGGCTGGCTCGTCAGCGTCGGTGCGAAGACGCGAAGCGAGCGCTCGTTCGCGTTCGCGACACTGGCAATCGTCGCCGTCACGCTCGGGCTGTTGCCCATCACGCCGTTTTCGGCCGGCAACGATTGGACTTTCGTCTCCGGGTTCATCCACTGGGACAGCATGCGGTACATCGCGGTGCTCGCGATTCTCGGTTGGGTCGCGCTCGGTTTCCTTGTCGGTACGGGCGTGCATCCATCGCGAACGATCGTCGCGATCGCGATCATGGTCGCCGGGGTCCTCGCTGGACTCCCGCGTTCGGCCGCCACGGTGGTGTTCGCGGTCGCCGTGCCCGGCGCCGTGATCGCCGCGCTGGTGCTGGCGCTAGCCGTACCCCGCACCGTGCTCGCGGCGCTGGCTCGATCTCGCGCTCATCGGCGGTTGGCACCGGTCGCCCTCGTGACCGGCGTGCTGATCGCCGCGGCGCTCGGCGCGTGGCAGCACGGCGCGAAGTCAGCCGCAACCGCCGCCGGATTTCATCGTGAGCCGCTGTTCGGCGCGGCGGCGGCAGCGCTCGATCGGCTACCGGACGGCACACGCGTCGCGGTGTTCGGCGACCAGTGGATCTACCCCACGTTTGGCGACCGTTACCACCTCGTCCCGATCCGGCTCGACGGCGACGGGCGAATCGCCACGCGCCCGGTCGGCGACGGGATGGCCCCCGGACCGTTGACCGTCGACGCACCGACCTTGTGGGAAAACCTCGTCGCGTCGCGAGTCGACGTCGTCGCCGTCATCCATCTGCCTCATCCCGGGCGATCGCCGGAATGGCCGGAGCAGCACCGCGCGCTCGAGGCGCTCGGCGCACGCCTCCTGCACCGCGACGGCGCTGTTGCCATCTGGGCGCTGAATCGGGCAGCGCGCTGACGCGTCACGCCACCTCGGGGACCTGCTCCCCGAGCAGCGGCGACCGCGAGCGATACACCTTGCCGGCGCGCAGCGCGAGCACGGGCCTCAGACGCTTGTCGGTCTTGATGGTCGCACCCAGGCTGTCCTGCAAGGTCCAGTCGTCCTCGTCGATGGCGAGGACGGACACGTCCGCCACACGTCCAGGCGCCAGCGAGCCCAGCTCGTCCGTCAAGCCGAGCATGCTCGCCGCGTTGACCGTCACCATGCGGATGACATCGGTGAGCCCGATGCCCAGCGCGATGAGCTCGTTCATCACCTGGACGAGTGAGAACGCACCGGTGCCCCCGATCGTCGTCAGCTGACCCTGCTCCCCCCCGAATGCGCCCGGGCCCCAGACCCTGCTCTCGTCCCGGCGCCGGATCGTGTAGCCGTGGATGTCAGAGCCGACAGTGAACGGGATGACGCCGGCGTCGAGGGCAATGCGCGCGGCGTTGAAGCTCATGTGGCCGCCGCGGCCGACATCGATGCGGACACCGCGCGCCATGGCTTCGAAGATCAGCGGATGCACCTTGCCCTCGCGCGACACGAACGCGCCGGGATGCTTCGTGAATGGATGCGCGAGGATGTCGCCGGGGTCGAGCAGCGGCAACGCGTCGTCGATGACGCTGTCGGGATCGATCGTCGTCCCGTTCTCCTCACCCCAGAGGCGGCCGAGGTGAACGTAGACAGGCACCTTGGTCGCCCGCGAGGCTTCCTTCCCCAGGCGCAACGTCTCGATGCCCCAGCGCGAGTAGCCGCCGACCTCCGCGTGACACTTGATGCCCTTGACGATGTCGCGGTTCTTCTCGATGGCGTTGATCGTTTCCCTGACGTTGATCCCGTGCGGGCCATAGAGGCCGACGTGACGATGTCCGAGGAGGCCACCCACGAGGTAGTTCGAGACGAAGGCATAGACGCGCGTAATGGCCGGATCCCTGATGAACTTTCGGAAGCCCTGTATCGTGAGAGGAGCGGCGCCGCCCTGGTCGACGACGGCGGTGACGCCCGATCGAATGCCAACCTCGTCCGGGTTCATGCCGAAGTCGCCGGTGACGTGTTGGTAGATGTGGCTGTGCGTGTCGATCATGCCGGGGATCACGAGCTGATTCCGTGCGTTGATCGTGCGCGCGGCGGTGCCCGCGATCCGCGGCGCCACCTGCGCAATCGTTCCGCCTTTTATGGCGACGTCGTGGGCGCCATCGATACCCGACGCGGGATCGATGACGCGACCGCCGCGGACGATCAGGTCGAACTTCGCCATCGCGTCTCTCCTCCTGACACCTTCGCGCCAGTATCGCCGCGCCGCGGCAAAATGCAATGCCCACGACTGTGCCATGGAACGAAAACGCGAGTGGCGCGTTAGCGGGGGTAGAACGCCACATCCATCACGAGGAGGCGACATCATGCTGAAGATCGTGGGAGCGCTCGCAGCCGTATTGTCGGTGCTCGGTCCCGGGGTGGCAGCGGCGTACATGTGCGAGTCTCTCTTCACCGCCGCCGAACAGCGGATCAAGGAGGCCGAGGCCCACCGTCACCGAGACGACCGACGTTCGGATCAAGCAGAAGCTCGCCGAAGCGAAGGGAATACTGGAGGCCGCGAAGATCGGCCATCGGCAGGCGACGGAGCGCCACACCGGTACCGTCGGCAAGTATTCGCACGGGGATGCCGTCCGGCAGGCGCGCTGGTCCGAGTCGCTCGCGACGGAAGTGATCTTCCTCAGTACTGGCGCCGCGCGCTAACGCCCGTTCGGTGATCGGACGATCCGCGCCCGCGCTTACACGCCCTGCCCTCGGAGCGCGCCGATGATCGCGTCGACGTCGTAGACACAGCCGCCCCACGTGCCGCCCCCGACCTGCTGCAGCGCGGCCCAGAGCCGCGTGTCGGCGGGGAGATCCGGGTCGGGAGCGAGGTCGGCGCCCGGCGCGCGCGCCGCGAGAATGCGGGCGCCCTCCTCGGGTGTGAGCTCGCGCCCGTGCTCGCCCACGAGGTCGACGCTGCCTTCCAGGCGGCTGCGGTCGACCACGATGCGGACGAGGTCGCCGTCGCGGACGCGGCCGATGGGGCCGCCGGCCAGCGCCTCGGGACCGATGTGGCCGATGCACGCGCCGGTCGATACCCCGGAGAATCGCGCGTCGGTGAGGACGGCCACGTGCTTGCCGAACGAGAGGTGACGGAGCGCGGCCGTGATCTGGTAGATCTCCTCCATCCCAGCGCCGAGCGGCCCGCGGCACATCAACACGACCACATCGCCCGCCTTGATCCCGCCCGGACCACGGTCCTTGATGGCCGCGATGACGTCGCGCTCGCGCGTGAACACGCGTGCGGGGCCGGTCTTGCGGTAGACGCCGTCGGCGTCGACGACCGACGGGTCGATCGCGGTGCTCTTGATGACCGAGCCCTCGGGCGCGAGGTTGCCGCGCGGGAACGTCACCGTGCTGGTGAGGCCCCGAGAGCGGGCGCTCTCGGCGTCCATCACGACGTCGTCGGGATCCACGCCGTCGGCCGTGCGGAGCCGATGGCGCAGCACCGCGCGGCGCTCCGACTGCTCCCACCAGTCGAGCACGCGGCCCAGGCGCTCGCCGCTCACGGTGAGCGCCTCGAGGTCGAGGAGACCGAGACGGCGGAGATGGAGCATCACCTCCGGCACCCCACCGGCGAGGAACGCGCGCACCGTCGGGTGCGGCCCGTTGGGCAGCGTATCGACGAGGCGGGGCACGCGCCGGTTCACGCGGATCCAGTCGTCGACGGTGGGCCGGCGCAGGCCGGCCGCGTGGGCGATGGCCGGCAGGTGCAGCAGCAGATTCGTCGATCCGCCGAAGGCCGCATGCACGACCATGGCGTTGGCGACGGCAGCGTCGGTGACGACGTCGCGCACCGTGATCCCGCGGCGCGCCAGCGTCACCATCGCGCGCGCCGAGCGCCGAGCCATATCGATCCAGATCGGCTGGCCGGACGGAGCCAGCGCCGAGTGCGGCAGCGACAACCCGAGCGCTTCGCCGATGACCTGCGAAGTCGCTGCGGTCCCGAGGAACTGGCAGCCGCCGCCTGGAGAGCCGCAGGCCCGGCAGCCGAGGTCCTGGGCCTGCTCCAGCGTCATCTCGCCGTGAGCGAAGCGCGCGCCGATCGACTGGATCTTGCCTGCGTCCTCGCCGTCGCGCGGCGGCAAGGTGACGCCGCCGGGGATGAGGACGCACGGCAGATCGCGCATCGCGGCCAGCGTCATCATCATCGCGGGCAGGCCCTTGTCGCAGGTGGCCACGCCGAGCACGCCGCGGCGCGTGGGCAGCGAGCGGACGAGCCGCCGCAGCACGGTGGCCGCGTCGTTGCGGTAGGCGAGGCTGTCGAGCATTCCGACGGTGCCCTGCGTGCGGCCATCGCACGGATCGGAGCAGAACGCGGCGAAGGGCAGGCACTCCAGACGCGACAGCTCCTCGGCGGCGGCCTGCATCAGGAGGCCGATCTCCCAGTGGCCGGTGTGATAGCCGAGCGCGATCGGCCGGCCGTCGGCGGCGCGGATACCGCCCTGGGTGCCGAGCATCAGGAACTGCGGGCGCCCAAGCTCGCGCGGGTCCCAGCCCATGCCCGCGTTCTGCGTCCAGCCGAAGATGTCGCCGCTCGGCCGCTCCAGCAGCATCTCGGCGGTCAGCGGCAGCTTGCCGCGCGGCCCCTCGCCCGCCGTTTCGACGTGCCACAGCGTGCGCTCGGACTCTACGATCTGTTCGAATCCCATGTCGCTCTTGGACGCCACGCCGTCTCCTCCGCCCCCAGGGTCTACCAGTTCCACCGCCGGTCCATCCGTTCGCGCTTGACGAGATCGCGATTCTTCGAGCCGACGATGCCGGCGTGTCGCATCTTACTCCCAGTCCGAGGTCCCCCCGCATGAGGTGCCTCCCGTCACCCGGTAGGACCGTCGGCCCCGCGGTGAAAGTGTCGCTTCGTATAAACTAGCGCGCGTGTCGTTTGTCGCTTCGCGCGCCCGCTCGGAGCCGGAAGGCGTCGGCAAGCCCGTACGTCGCCGGGAAGATGCGCGCCTCACGACCGGCGCCGGATGTTACACGGACGACGTCAGCCTTACCGGTCAGGCGTACGCGTCGATAGTCCGCTCGCCGCACGCGCATGCGCGCATCGTACGCATCGATACGGCGGCCGCGCTGGCGAGCCCGGGTGTGCTCGCCGTGTTAACGGGCGCCGATCTCGTCGCCGATGGGCTCAAGGCGATGTCACATCGGCCCGTGCCGACGAATCCCCACGAAGTGCCCCTGAAAAGTCCCGACGGGTCGCCGTTCTTCGTCTCGGATCCCTTGCCCCTGCCCGTCGATCGTGCCCGTTTCGTCGGCGAGCCCGTCGCGATGGTCGTCGCCGAGACAGCGCTCGCCGCGCGCGACGGCGCCGAGCGGGTCACCGTGGAGTGGGAGTCGCTGCCGGCGGTCGTCACAGCGACGGACGCGATCGCGGCCGGCGCAGTCGCCGTGTGGGATGCGTGCGCGTCGAATGTGGCCGTCGAGACGCATGCTGGCGATGCCACGGCGACGGACGCCGCGTTCGCGCGGGCCGCGCACGTTGTCACGCTCGATAGCCGCATCAACCGCGTGACCGGCGTGCCGATGGAGCCGCGCGCCGCCGTCGGCGACTTTGACGCGTCGACCGGGCGCTACACGGTCTACGCGGGATCAGGCGGATCGTGGCGGATTCGCAACGATGTCGCAGCGGTCCTCGGTGTGCCGCCGGAATCCGTCCGCGTCATCGCGCGCGAAGTCGGCGGCAGCTATGGCACGCGCAATCCTTGCTATCCGGAGTATCCGCTGGTCGCCTGGGCGGCCAGGCGTGTGCGCCGACCCGTGAAGTGGACGGGCGATCGTCGCGAGTCACAGATCAGCGACTGCCACGCCCGCGATCTCGTGGTCCACGCAGAGCTGGCGCTCGATGCCGGCGGGACGTTCCTCGCGTACCGCGCGCGCAACACGAGCAACGTCGGCGCACACACCGTTTCCTTCATCCCGCTCGCCAAAGGGATCGGGGTCTCGACCAGCGTGTATCACGTGCCCGCCGCGTCGCTGCGCGGCCGCGCCGTGCTGAGCAACACGGCGCCGACGTCTCCCTATCGCGCCGCCGGTCGCCCAGAAATCATGTACGTCATCGAGCGACTGATCGATCTCGCCGCGCGACGGCACGGCTTCGATCGGATTGCGCTGCGGCGGAAGAACTTAGTGCCGTCGAGCGCGATGCCGTATCGCAATCCCGTGGGCCTCGTCTACGACAGCGGCGACTACGCTGCCGCGCTTGATCGCCTGGTCGAGCTGTCGGACTGGAAGGGATTCGAGTCTCGTCGCGCGGATGCGCGCCGCCGAGGACGGTACCGGGGTATCGGCTTCGCGCACTACATCGAGCTGAACACCGGGGATCCGCGTGAGCGCGCGGAGATCACCGTGCGGCCGGAAGGCAGCATCGACGTGGTCCTCGGCACGCTGTCCGCCGGCCAGGGACACGAGACGAGCTTCCCCCAGCTCATCGCCGAGTGGTTCGGCGTCGAGCACGGAAACGTGAAGCTCATCACTGGTGACACGGATCTGATGCCGGTCGGCGGCGGGACGGCGTCCGGCCGGTCGATGCGGCTCGGCGCCGTCGTCATGGCGAAAGCCTCGGATCAAATCGTCGAGAAGGGCCGGCGCATTGCCGCGTCGCTGCTCGAGGCTGCGGAGCTGGACATCGAGTTCGCACGCCGCCGGTTCACCGTGAAGGGCACCGACCGCTCCGTCGACCTGTTCGAAGTCGCCGCAGCCGCCGTTCGTGTCGGCGACGCGCTCGCCGGCGCGTGCACCGAGGTCATGCCCGTGCCGTCGTATCCCTACGGCTGCGCGGTGTGCGAAGTGGAAGTGGATCCCGACACGGGCCTCGTCGAAGTCGTGCGACATACGACGGTGGACGATGTCGGGCGCGCGGTGAATCCCATGATCTTGCACGGCCAGGCGCACGGCGGCATCGCCGCCGGCATCGGCCAGGCGCTGTGGGAGCTCTGCGCGTACGACGAGTCGACCGGTCAGCTCACCGCCGCGACGCTGATGGACTACGCGCTACCGCGCGCGGACGCGCTGCCATCGTTCGTGACCGAGCTCAGCGAAGTGCCGTCGACCTCGAATCCGCTCGGGTTGCGCGGCGGCGGCGAAGGCGGCACGACGCCGGCGCTCGGCGCGGTCGTCAACGCGGTCGTCGACGCGCTCGCCGAATTCGGCGTCGAACATCTCGACATGCCCGTCACGCCGGAGCGCGTCTGGCGCGCGATCCATACGTCCGACGCGAGGAGGGTCCCGTGACTGATCTGGCTCCTGATCAGCGACCGGAAGGGTGGAACCTAGTGCCATCAGCCTACGACACCATGGTCGCGCCATTCACAGCGCTCTTCGCCCACGACGCCTTACGCCTTGCCAACGTCGGACCCGGCCAACGTGTGTTGGATGTAGGGGCGGGCACTGGAGTCCTCAGCCTGGCCGCTGCCACGCTGGGCGCGGAAGTGTTGGCGACCGATTTCTCGCCAGGGATGGTCGACTATCTTAAGGGCAAGACAAACGCGCAAGGCATCCGTAACGTACAAGCTGTGGTCATGGATGGTCAGGCCTTGGATGTCGCGGAGAACAGCTTTGACGCGGCCTTCTCGATGTTCGGTCTCATGTTCTTTCCGGACCGCGGCGCAGGTTTCCGCGAGCTCCATCGGGCGATTCGCTCTAAGGGCCTGGCCGTTGTAGCGAGTTGGAGCTCGATTGAACGACTGCGCTTCGCTCAGGCGATCCTCGGCACGCTCCGAGAGGCTGTCCCTGACCTGCCGGCGCCGCAGAAGCCGCCGCCGTGGCTGTCCCTTGCCGACCGCAGCGCGTTCAAGGCGCAGATGCATGCGGGGGGCTTCGCTCACGTCAACATGTTTAGCGTCACGCACGTGTGGACGTTCACCGGTCCGGAAGTTCTATTCGAGGCGTTGCCAGGTTTGTCGCCGGCCTTCAGTAGCATCTTAGGTTCTCTGCAACCTGCCCAACGAGAAGCGTTTCGGACGGCGTTCCTTCGGCGGATACGCGGTGAACAAGGGAACGGCCCATTTGGACTCGAGGGCGAAGCACACATCGCTGTGGGAACCAAGTAGGTTGCAGGCGACGAGGCCATGCGCGCGTCGTCGACTGTTGGCACTACAAAACGTGGGGACATGACATGAGTCTCGCTGCCGCCAAGACCGAGCCCTCCGGCGAGGGCCGCATTCCGGTGCTCGATATCGGCGCGTATCTCGACGGCGAGGCAGGAGCGGCGGCGCCGCTGGCGCGTGCCATCGCCCGCACCTGCGAAGACACCGGATTTCTCGTCGTGGCCAATCACGGCGTGCCGCAGCCGCTGGTCGACGACACCTTCGCCGTCGCTCAGCGATTCTTCGCGCGCCCCGAAGGGGACAAGCTCGCGCTCAAGGTCGGCAAGTACAACATCGGCTACCTGCCGTTCGGCGGGCAGGTCGTGCGTCATTCGCCGGTCAACAAGAACACCAGGCCGAATTTCAGCGAGAGCTTCTACATCACCCGTGATCGCGCCCCCGACCACCCCGACATCGTCAACGAAAAGCCGCTGGTCGGGCTGAACCGCTGGCCCGCGGAAATGCCCGAGTTCCGCGCCGCGACGACCGCGTATTACCGGGCGATGGAGGCGATGACGACGCGGCTGGTGCCGCTGTTCGCGCTGGCGCTCGATCTGCCGGCCGATTATTTCGCCGAAGCCTTCGCCGAGCCGAACTGCACGATCCGGCTGATCCACTACCCGCCGCACCCGTCGCCCGAGGACAACGAGTTCGGCTTCGCGCCGCATACCGACAACAACTTCATCACGTTCCTGGCGCAGTCGAAGCTGCCGGGCCTCGAAGTGCGCACCGCCGAGGGCGACTGGATCAGGCCGCCGGCGGTGCCGGGAACGTTCGTCGTCAATACCGGTGCGATGCTGGCGCGCTACTCGAACGACCGCTTCCGGGCGACGCCTCACCGCGTGATCAATCGCAACGACCGCTCACGCTACGCCTGCCCGTTCTTCCTCGGACCCAACCACGACGTGGTCGTCGAACCGGTCCCAAGCTGCGTCGGCCCCGACAACCCGCCCAAATACGAGCCGACCACCTATGGCGCCTTCACCCAGCACCTGCTGACCCTCAACTTCGCCCACCGCCAGGCCGGCGGCAGCGGCGAGTACGCGGGGTAAGGCCGCTTCATCCTCCGCCTCCCGGCGTCGGCACACCGATCGATTTCAGCCGCGCGTGAGCACGCTCGGCGCGGGCCTTGAGGCCGTCGAGGTAGGTGCTGGTGTCGGTGCCGGGCAGATTCAAGACCTTGCAGCCGAGCTTCCAGTATTCCTCGATCTGCGCTTCCGTCTCGGCGGAGCCCCTGGCGAGCTTGCCGTGTTTCCCGGCGGTCGCCGCTATGGTGCGCACGACTTCCTTGAAGCGCGGATGATCGAGCTGTAGATGGATCCCCAGGGCCCCGCTCAAGTCGGAGTGGCCATACGCGATCATGTCGATGCCCTCGACGGCGGCGATCGCGTCGACGTTCTTCAATCCCTCGAGCGACTCGATCGACGGGCAGAGGATGACGTTCTCGTTCGCCCACGGGGCGTATTCGGTCTGGTAGCGATTTCCGTAACCCCGGTAACCCGTGTGGGGCCCCATCCCGGACATCCCGCGGCTCCCGAGCGGTGGGTACTTGGCTTCGCGCACGATCGCGCGCGCTTCCTCCGCGTTGTCCACACCCGAGATCTGGATGCCCATGATGCCTTGATCCAGCATGAGCGGAATGTGATGAACGAACGCCTTGTGGATGCGCACGATCGGTGACACGTTCGTGGCCGCAAACCAGCCCGCGAGATCGGCGATGGTTTCCAGATCGAACGCGCCGTGCTCCATGTCGATCATGCAGTAATCGAACCCGGACAGTTCGATGATCCGCGGCACGCCTCGCGAGGCAAACTCCTTGAGCCCGGTGCCGAGCGCGGCGCGTCCCTCGCGCACGGCCCTGCGTATGCTGTTCTCTCGCACGTGTCACCTCCTGTTGGGTTTCTCAGGCCACTGGCAGCTCCCGTCCCGTATCCGATGACTGTCTGATCGTATCGAGGAAGCGATGCAGGTCGACCGCGGTGTCGAAGGTCGGCAACCGGCTCTGTGTCTGTCCGGTCCGGATCGCTTCGGCGAACAGGCGATACATCTGCCCCACGTTGAAGGGATCGCCGCGGGGAAACTCCGGCGGCAGCCAGACGAAGCGATCGGGGATCGGCATGTCGCTCAGCTCGTGGCTACGCTTCGCCCCCTGCACCCGCAGCATCTCGCCGCGCTGTGACGAGACGTTGCCGGTCGCCATCAGTGTCCCTTCGCGACCGTAGATCACCATCCGCAAGCCCCCGCCGGCCCACGGGACCGCCGCGACATGCACCGAAGCCACGGCGCCGCTGGCGAGCTTGCCGCTGACCAGGATGTTGTCCGGTGCCGTCACGTCCACCATCTTTTTGGTGTCGGTCTCGTACCACTGTCTGGCCTGGGTGGTGAGCATGGCGGAGACGCGGGTGAAGTTGCCCACGACGAAGCGCAAGGCGTCGATGACGTGCCCGTTGGCGATGGTCAGAGGATTCGCACCGAGGCTCGCGTCGCGCTGCCAGGTGCGGCTGGATGGGCGCTCCAGCGCGCCGTCACGCATGCAGTCGGCATGGCAAGACAGCACTTCGCCCACGAAACCCGCTTCGATCTGCTCCTTCATGTAGAGCAAGGCGGGGCTCACCCTCGATTGCAGGCCGCACGCCGTCTGCACGTCTCTGGCGCGGGCCAGCGCGGCCAGCTCTTCCGCTTCGGCGGTGGTGCGGCCGAGCGGCCATTCGGTGTAGACGTGCTTGCCGGCTTCGATCGCCGCCCTGGTCGGCTCGTAGTGCGCCGGCACGCGCACCACCACGGCCACCGCGTCGATCTCCTTCGATGCCACCATCTCCCGGAAATCGGTGAACGCGAGCTTCGCGCCGAACGCCTCGCGCGCCGCTTCAGCGGTCTCGCGTCGGGTGGTGCAGACCGCAGTCAGCTCGACATCGGGGCTCGCCAGCAGCGCCGGAAAGTGCGACTGCGCGGCCCAGGTCGCACGGACGTTAGCTCCGATGAATCCCAGGCGAATCCTGTCTGCCATGAAACGCCCTCCTCGTCACGTCCACGAGCAATCGGCCCCCCGGACTGTTTGAACCTCGGCGTTGAGTCCGTCTATGGACAGGGAACGACCGCGGCGGTGCCGGACGTGTAATCGATGGCCCGCTCGGCGCGGGCCCGTGCCGCTCGTTGGTCGGAGCTCTTAGCCGGCTGCCGCGGTGAGCTCGGTCTCGACCGCCAGGATAGGCTCTCCTTTGATCGCAACCGAGGGGCGACCGTCCACCCCCACGGGCACGTCCCCCACGAGCGTTATCCGGTAGAGATGGCGATCGAAGTCCGAATCGAAGATGTCGGTCGGCGCCAGATGCGACGTCGCCCGGTTGTCCCACATCGCGATGTCGCCTGCCTCCCACTTGAACCGCACCGTGTACTCGGGGCGCACGACATGCTCCCAGAGTAGATCGAGCATCACCTCGCTCTCGCGAGCAGTGAGGCCGACGATCGTCTTCAGGAACGACGGGCTGACGAACAGGACGCGCTCGCCCGTCTCGGGATGCACGCGCACGATCGGATGCTCGGTCTCCAGCTCCCGGCGGCGGACGCTCTCGTCGTAGGCCTGGCTCTTGGCGGTACCGGCGGGCGCCTGGAACCGATGGACGCCACGCAGCCCGTCGACGATACCGCGCATCGTCTCCGAGAGACCCTGATAGGCCACCGCGAGATTGGTCCAGAGCGTGTCGCCGCCGTAGGGTGGAATGGTCACGCCGCGCAGGATGGAGGCCTTGGGAGGGTTCAACGCGGCGGTGATGTCCGTATGCCATCCCGTCCACGGTCGCTGCGGGCGCGCGCCACGATTGGTCTGAGCCGTGCGGAACTTGGCGACGGAGTAGATCTCGGGGAAATCCTCGATATGGCCGAACACGGCGTGGCCGATGGTCGGCTCGCCCATCTGTCGCGCAAAGGCGACGTGGCCCCGGTGATCGAGGTGCTGGCCCCG